>OMGF01000769.1_pt1 | contig 26555 bp, 19 predicted proteins | sample 1645861 | NCBI WGS metagenome assembly OMGF01 (sample SAMN05578586, study PRJEB25193) | human gut metagenome | biome: Human Microbiome; feature: human-associated habitat; material: feces | host: Homo sapiens | place: USA:Birmingham
GGCTGTGCCTGTCCAAATCCTTATCATAGGAGAAATACAGCAGCACCTCCTTAGGCAGCAGGTGTCCGTAATCCTCCGGCAGGGAATAGAGGAAATACTCGTATAGCCTGGTCAGGTTTACTCCCTGTTCCAGGGCTTTCTCATACCAGGCAAATGCGTCCTTTTCCTTGCAGTCCCCCTTGATAAGCAGGCTGCATACGGCCTCCAGAATCTCCTGCTCTTCATATGTCTGATACAGCTTTGTGAATAAACGTTCCACCAGCTTCCTGTAGTGCTTAAGCCCCAGTGCAAGTCCCGCCGCTTTCAGAGCGGTTACACGGCTGACGATTCCTTTCTGTACACCCAGATACAGAGTCTGAATCTCAAAATCACCCAGGCGCACAAACAAATCCGGATGGGCTTCCATCAGACGGCAGGCTGATGCATAGAGGAACGGGCTGCAGCAGCCCTGATTGAACAGGGATGCCATGGACCGGTACAGCTCCAGTGGATTCTGTGCCATTGTTTCGTCCAACTTCACCAGCATCAGAAAGAGGTAAGGCCGTATCTCCCCATCCTCCCATAAAAGCTTGCGTATATAACGGACCAGTGATTCCTTCTGCTGGACAGACGGCTTGATTTCCAGGCGCAGATACTGGTAGAAGCAGTACAATTCCACCTGCTTTTCCCTGTGGGCCAGCACATGATCCCTGGCATCGTCTAAAGCCAGAGATGCATTGTCCTCCCTGCCGTTTAATATAAGAAGTTCTGCCTGTATCAGCTTGGCTCTCGCATCCCCTGGAAAATCAGCCCTGAGGTGCTCTGTCTCCTTCATCATCTGGTTCAGTAGAAGGGCCGGCTCATAAACCCCTGCCTCATAATCCAGACGCAGGGACAGATATTTATATAAGCTCCCATGGTCCATAAACCGATCCGAGCCGGATTCACGCTCCGTGCTGCCGGACCCATGATGCCCCTCTGCCTCCACGGAAATAAGGAATTCCTCCCGCAGGGATTTAACACGGATGCACCCAAAATTCCTTCCTCTGTGAAGTCTGGAGGGAACAATGCGGTACCCCACTCTGCACCGGCCCTGGACAAAATCCTGGTCCGTAATCCGGAAGGTTCCCGGTTCAATAAAGGGGGCGTCCACGGTTATGTCCGCCGACACATACCCCCAGGTTCCTGCCGCTATATCAATATAATCTTCCGCGATTCCGGTCAGATTCTCATAAATCCTGGTTCCTGTCTCCAGCGTCAACTTTACCGGTTCCTTCACCTGCAGGGCCACCAGGAATTCCTCCAGCAGATTCCTTCTGCCGGCCCTTCCCTTTAACCCGTCATAGATGGTGCGGACCCGGGAATCCTGCATAAAGGGGGCCTCTGTAAAATCCTGATATTCAAACATTCTCAGCGCCTTTTCCAGGTCCTTCTTAGCCAGCAGCCCAAAGTCCCTGGGAGTCTTTAAGTTTCCCAGAACCTCCCCGGAATCACCGGCCTGTACGCGCAAAGAATAAGGAATCTCCCTCTCACCGCCATTGGTGACCAGGTAAAAAGATCCCTTGATTTCGTCCCCATGCTCTGAAAAACCCACGTTGACTTCATATATAATCCGGTTGCGGAGCCCGCCAAAAGCACTGTTCACCACCCGGACCCTTTCATGGCTGGAATACACCAGCCCTTTTATATGCAGGTTATTGCCGCTGCTCACCAATATCTCGCCACGGATGACCTCACCCGCAGGAACCGAAGCCTCCACCCGTTCCGGTGCCAGCACCAGCTCCGGCGAACCATTGTCAATGATTCCCCTGGCCAGACGGTTAATACGTTCCCTCATAGTACCACCTGTATCTTTATCCTTCTGTGTAAAATGTCCACACTTACGTAACATGATATCACATTTCGGGTGGTTTTAAAAGTTTTAATTGCATCTTTTGTTCAAACCATGGGTTCCATGTTCTTCCATTTCCCTTTTGTCCTCCCCTCCCCCGGTTCCTGCCGCCGCGCAGTCGCCCCCAGACCAACTGATTTCAAACATACAGGTCTGCCAAACAGCACCATTTTCAAAAGGAACTTGATAAACACTCCCAAAATTGTTATGATATATAAAAATGCATTTTTGTGTTTCTACTATATAAGGAAAAGGACGGAATGGATTATGACAACCAATGAAAAAGCACTGCTGCTCCACGAGGAATGGAAGGGAAAACTTGAAACCACATCAAAAGCAAAGGTAGCTTCCAGGGAAGACCTGGCCCTTGCCTATACCCCAGGCGTTGCCGAGCCCTGCAAGGTGATAGCCGCAGATCCGGAGGCAGCTTACCGGTACACCATCAAATCCAACACCATTGCCGTTGTCTCCGACGGAAGCGCCGTACTTGGCCTGGGCAACATAGGCCCCCTGGCCGCCATACCGGTCATGGAGGGCAAGGCTGTTCTCTTTAAGGAATTCGGCGGCGTCAACGCCTTCCCCATCTGCCTGGATACCCAGGACACCCAGGAAATCATTGAGACCGTTGTGCGCATCGCGCCTGCCTTTGGCGGCATCAACCTGGAGGACATCTCGGCCCCCAGATGCTTTGAGATAGAGGAGGCATTAAAAGAGAGGCTGGACATTCCGGTGTTCCACGATGATCAGCACGGCACCGCCATTGTGGTCCTGGCCGGCGTCATCAACGCCCTCAGGCTGACCGGCAAAAAGAAGGAAGATTGCCGCGTGGTAGTAAACGGCGCCGGTTCCGCGGGCATTGCCATCACAAAGCTGCTTCTGACCTACGGATTTTTCCATGTCACCATGTGTGATAAGAGCGGTATCCTAAGCAAAGGCGCAGAAGGCCTTAACTGGATGCAGGAAAAGATGATGGACGTGACTAACCTGGAGCACAGGACCGGCACTCTGGCAGATGCCATGAAGGGCGCTGACATCTTCGTGGGCGTATCTGCTCCCGGAATCGTAACCCAGGACATGGTTGCATCCATGAATAAGGACGCCATCCTCTTTGCCATGGCAAACCCTGTACCGGAAATCATGCCTGACCTGGCAAAGGCTGCCGGGGCGCGTGTGGTCGGGACCGGCCGTTCCGACTTCCCTAACCAGGTAAACAATGTAGTGGTATTCCCCGGAATCTTTAAGGGCGCACTGGAAGGCCGCGCTTCTGCCATCACCGAGGAAATGAAGCTGGCCGCCGCCGAAGCCATTGCCGGGCTGGTGGATGAAAAGGATTTAAGCGACGAGAACATACTTCCCGAAGCCTTTGACCCGCGGGTGGCAGATGTTGTCAGCAGCGCGGTAAAGGACCACATTAGAAAATAATAAGAAAACCCTGATGGAGCGTGTGTAATATGCTTACTGAACCTATGACCTTGTACAAACTGATGAATCTCTATATGTTGAAGCAGGTGAACTTCCCCCTGACGAACGCCCAGCTCACCAACTTTTTCACAGAGCATGAATACACCACCTATTTCACCCTCCAGCAGGCCTTAAATGAGCTGGAAGACGCCGGCCTGGTCCACAAGGAGGCCAGCCACAACAGCACCCGGTATGACATCACCAGGGAAGGGGAGGAAACCCTCAACTTCTTCGGCAAGAACATATCCACTGCCATCATTGAGGACATGGACCAGTACCTCAAGGAGAACAAGTTCCGCCTCCGGGAGGAGGTGGGAACAACGGCCGACTTCTACAAGGGGACTAATCAGGACTACATTGTCCACTGTGAGGTCCGCGAGAATAAGACGACCCTTATCCGTCTGGATTTGTCCGTCCCTGACAGGGAGCAGGCAGAAGCCATGTGCAATACCTGGAAAACAAAAAGCCAGGAAATCTATGCCCACGTCATGCGGTCACTTTTATCCTGACTTGCTGTGCCGGTGTGTCCCATGGCGTGTCCTCCACCGGGATGTGTGTGTCCCATTGTGTTCCATCCACCGGAAAGCGTTCCCACTAAAAAGAAATTTGTTCCAATAACAGTTCCAAAATCTGCCGGGCATTTGAGTCCGGCTTTTTTTCGCATATATCGTATATGGTTGCCGCCAGCCTGAAATTCTCCCCCAGATTCCGGATAACCCATTCTCTGGATTCACCGGCCTTTCTCAGGCGCAGGATTTTCGCTATAAGGAACAGATATTCCTTCTCCTGGTCTTGGGCAGGTTTGACGGTTTCCTGCCTGGCTGCCGGCTGTCCCCCATATTTGGCTGCCTTGACAGCTCCCTTTGCCTTATCCGCCTGGCCTTCACCCTTTGCCTGCTTCTGCTTATAGCGTTTCTGCTGCTTTTCATACTTACTGGCTTTGGCCTTTTCCCTCTGGCTGGTGGCTGCTCCGGGCGTCCCGTACCCGTGTTCCAGCCAGACGGTCTCCACCTCATACGTTCCGTCCTCAATGGTCATCACAGCCATGGACAGAGGCAGGGTAAAACGCTTATAACCGCAGCTTCCCGGATTCAGCCAAAGCCTTCCGCTTATTTCCTGCTGATAATACATATGGGAATGGCCGAATATGACCACCTGAATATCCTTAAGCACGCTGGGGATATCCACTCTCTCATGGGCCATAATGAATTTAACCCCTCCGATTTCAAACCGGTTCACCTGACCAAGTCCCCCCGACCATCCCCTGTCATTATTTCCCCTTACCGCGTACAGGGGCTGGTCCACATTCAGCTTGTGATACAGCATCTGATTGTCAAAGTCCCCCGCATGGACAATTACATCGCAGGTTTCCAGAATCCTTTCCACCTCCGGCCGGAGCACTCCATGGGTGTCTGCCATGATTGCCACCCGTATAGGTCCCGTTTCCATTACATAATACCTCCAGATACAGCCCGGCCGTCAAAATCCCATTGCCGCCGGCTGTCTTATTTAATTTCATACCTGTATCTATTATACGCTAAATGCCGGATATGTCGAGTTGAATCTGACAGGATCTGAGCCGAATCTGACCGGATATTTCTTTACACGCTCCTGTTTCTGTGTTATATTAATGTTAAGATAATGTTAACATAATCACCAAGTCGCTTAATGCTGCTATGCAGCAGTGGGAGAACCGATTTTTAGGGGTGTATTCATCCGTCTGAGCCTGTCGCGGCTCCCGGATGATAGGGAACCTTTCTTTCCCGAACCCGGCAGCTAATCTCATAGGCGGAAGAGGGACAGGGACATTCTGGTAAATCATTTTGCTGTATTGTCGTATACTTTTCCGTCTGCATCCATGCAGACGGTTTCTTTTGTTAAGTCCGTTCTTTTCCTTTACCTAAAACTGAATACATCCAAGGATATTTTGCATCACCTCCCCCTCCCAGGGCGGCTCCCCAAAGAAAGGAGATCTGATTTATGCATGAACTTACCAACCTGGATCTGGTCATCATTGTCCTCTACATGATAGGCATGCTTTTTGTGGGCGTATGGTTCGTCAAACGAATCAAGAATACAGGCGATTACTACGTTGCAGGCAGAACCCTGGGCCCCTTTGTGCTGACTGCCACTGTGTGCGCGTCCATCATCGGAGGCAGCGCCATGATGGGACGTGCGGGCATTGCCTATACCACGGGCTTTAAGGCGGTTATGACCGCTATCCCCTATCTCATCGGCATGTTTATCTTCTCAGCCATCGCCGGACGCATACAGGAGGTTGGCTTCACCAGAAACATCAACTCCATACCGGAACTTTTCAACTACAGGTTCAACAGCACTGCCCGCTGCATCCTGGCTTTCATGATTGTATTCACCATGATGGGCACAGTGGCCGCCCAGGTGACTGCCACCGCCACCATCATCAAGATGCTGGGAAATGAATTCGGCATCAGCTATGAAGCCGGCGCCCTGGCAGCCACTCTCATCTTCATCATCTATACCGCTGCATCAGGACTCTTTGGCGTGGTGTACACGGACGTGCTCCAGTTTTTCATGCTGATTATCTTTGTCTACATACTCATTCCCTTTTCCAGCATTCGTTATCTGGGCGGCTTTTCCTCCTTCTGGCAGAACCTGGACAAATCCTACCTGGTGCCTCATATCAACGGCAGCATCCTGGGCGACATTGTCACCTATCTGGTATTTACCCTGGCAGGAGCCGAGATGTGGCAAAGGGCCTTTGCTGCCAAGAGCAAAAAGGCCGCAACCCAGGGCATGTTCTGGGGCACTTCCATTTACATGGTAACCATTGCCCTGGTATTCTTCATGGGTCTGGCAGGCCAGCAGATTCTGCCGGACGTGGTGGCCTCCTACGGAAGCTCTGATGCCGTGGTGCCTGCCCTGGCTGTAAGCATCCTGCCCCCCGGCCTTACAGGACTGGCTCTGGCTGGTATCCTGTCAGTCATGATGTCCACTGCGGACAGCTACCTGCTGGTATCGGTCCAGACCTTTGTACATGACCTGGGAAAAAATTTCATGCCGGAAATGACGGAAAAGCATGAAATACTCATGTCCCGTGTCATGTCCGTGGTACTGGCCATGGGCGCCTTAATCATCGCCCTATACATCAAAAACGCCTACAATGTCCTCATGTTTGCCTGGTCCTTCTACGCGGCGGCGGCAGGCCTGCCCTCCCTGGCGGCCCTGTACTGGAAAAAAGCCACCAGCCAGGGCATCATATCTGCCATGACAGGCGGCTTTGTGGTATGTGTGGGCTGGAAACTGGCCGGCAATCCCTGGGGGCTTGGCGAGACCGTTCCAGGCGCTCTTGTCTGCGGAATCCTGCTGGTGGCGGTGAGCCTTGCCACCTGCAAAAAGCATCCGTGCAGAATGGCGTAATCCAGCGTTCTTACATAAACTATTTAATGATACTGTAGAAGTACAGCACGCATACTCCCAGCAGTACATACATGATTTTGGGCATTTCCTTAATCTTGCCCGAAGCCAGCTTCAGCACCACGTAAACCGGCAGGGCCACACAGATTCCATTGGCAATATTGTTGGCGAATATGGTAAAGGCAACACAGATAAACGCAGGGAAGGATTCTGTAAAATCATCATAATTGATGTTTCGCATGGAACTTAGCATGCCGACTCCGATGATGATAAGGGCAGGGGCCGTTGCAGCCGACGGAATCATCAGGGCAAAGGGCGTCAGCAGCAGGGTAAAGGCAAAACAGACACTTGTGGAAATAGGTGTCAGCCCTGTCTTCCCTCCTGCCTCCACGCCGGAGGAGGATTCCAGATAGGTGGTCATACACGGCATGCAGAACAGGCTGCCCAGAGCGGTTGCCACGGCATCCACCTTGAACACCTTGTCTATACCGGGCAGGTTGCCGTCCTCATCCAGAAATCCGGCCTTTGCGCCCACGCCCAGGGCCGTGCCAAAGGTGGAGAAGAAATCCGGTACAAACATGGCAATCAGAAAGGGCAGATAGGCAAACTGCAGGGCTCCCAGAAAATCAATCTTCATAAACTGGCCAAAGGGAGAGCTGGGCGCCATGAAAAACGCCTCAGGCATCCTGGTAAGCCCCATGGGAATCCCGACCAGCGTGGTAATCAGAATGGAAAAAATCATATATCCCGGCACCCGCATCTGCTTGGTGATAAGTATCAGCAGAAATCCTATCAGCGCCAACAGCACGGAGGGAGAACTCAGGTCGCCGAAGGCCAGGTTATTTTTGCCTTCCAGGGCAATAATCAGCCCTGCGTTCTTACATCCAAGCAGCGCGATGAACAGGCCCACGCCCGAGCTGACCGCATGCTTAAGGCTGGCGGGAATGGCATTTACCACCGCATCCCTGAGACCGATATAGGATATCACAATAAAAATAACGCCGCTCCAGAATATGACGCCGGCCGTGATTTCAGGTGAAATCCCGCTGTTAGCAATCATTCCCGACACGATTGCAACGCTGCCCAGCCCGGGCGCCAGTGCAAAGGGACGGTTTGTCACCAGGGCCATGGCCACTGTGGTAACAATAATCAGTAAAATCATGGATGTGAGCATGACGCCTCTGTCCAGCCCCGCGTTTGCCATGATATTAGGGACAGTTCCCAGCACATATGCCATGGTCACAAATGTGGTGATACCGGCCAGAATCTCTGTCCTTACCGTGGTCCCATGCTCTGCCAGATGGAATTGCCTGTCAATCCAGGTATTGGAAGCTCCTCTTTTGGCTGTACCTTCAGTTTCCTTTGACATGATTAATCCTCCTCTTGATTTTCTCCGGTGCAGTTATTACGGTTGTGTTCTCTGTCCTTCTACCTTTAACGGCACAATTTTGCAGGCTTTTACATCTATCAGTCCCTTATCCGTCAGCTTCAGGGCCGGGCTGGCCGGCAGTGTCAGCGTGCAGAACGACATAATGGGGTTATAATGCCTGTAACCCAGGCCTGTCATGGCCTCACGGACCCTTGCAAGGCTGGCCCCCACTTCTTTCGCAGGCCGGTCCGACAGGATGCCGCCCACAGGAAGGGGCAGTTCTGCCTGTATCCTTCCCCCGTCCGCCGCAGCCATGCCGCCCTGCATCTCAATGACGCGGTTGAGAGCAAGCTTCATATCCGCAGGATTTGCTCCTGCCACCAGAATATTATGGCAGTCATGTGCGTAGCTGGTAGCCACGGCTCCCCGCTTGTGACAGTCGCCGGTTACCAATCCGTATCCCACTGCCTGGCCCTTTCCATACCGCTCAAACACAGCGGCCAGCAGACAGCCCGTCCCTTCCCATTTAAGGAAACCGTCCCTCACAGGCATCTCCATGATGATTTCCTTTGTCTTGGTGGACCCGTCCTGGATTTCCATGACACGGACCATAACCGTGCCTGAATCCGATTCCATGGGAACCTCAAACCGGCTCTGCTCCTGGAATTCCAGATGGATACTGTGGTAATAAGGCTCCGGAAAGCGCATATCCTGTCCCCTGTCCGGGCCATGCTGCTCTTGGGCGGGCTGTTCCCTTTCGTCCTGTCCCCTGCACCAAATACATTTCCCATTTTTATAGGTGGCAGAGACAGCAAACGTATCCAAATCACGGAGCAGCAGGAAGTCGGCTATTTTCCCCGGAGCAATTGCTCCCCGGTCCAAAAGGTTCATCCGCCTTGCCGGGGTAAAGGAGGCGTTATAAACTGCCTGCTCTGCCGGCATCCCCAGTTCCATGGCCCTGCGGACCAGGGCGTCCAGATGGCCCTGGATACACAGGGTATCAGCCATCACATCATCTGTCACAAAACAGAAATGTTCCTCCAGCCCATGCTCCCTGATGTAGTCCAGGACCTCCCTGCGCAGCATCTTTTCCTGGATTTCCATAAACATGCCGTTGGCAAACCTCTGTTCCAGTTCTTCCAAGCTGTGCTCCGTATGGTCTCCATTGATGCCCAGGTACAGAAACTTGGCCAAATCCAGGTCCAGCAGTGCAGGGCAATGGCCTTCAATGGGAAAAATCCGGTCCTTTTCACGAAGTTGTTTGAGGAACCGGGTAATTTCCAGCTGGTTTTCCCGGATAATGGTACGGTAATTCATAACCTCTCCCACACAGGCCACCCAGGGATTTTCCTTCAGGCCTTCCATCTCCTCACAGGTTATGATGCCTCCGGTTGTCTCCAGCTCAGGGGAGGTGGAGGGCACACAGCTGGGAATACCGTAAAAGATATCAACCGGGCTGTTTTCCCCTGCCCTTATCATATCCAGCACGCCCTGCATTCCGTTCACATTGGCCATCTCATGAGGCTCCGACACAATGGTGGTAACGCCGCACTCTGCCAGCCGTCTGCAAAATGCACCCGGCGTCAGCATGGAGCTTTCGATGTGCATATGAATGTCAATCAGCCCCGGCACCATATAAAGGCCCTCTGCATCCACTGTCTCATCAGCCTCCACCGCGCCGGACCTGCGGGAATCTATGTATAAGAATTTCCCTCCTGACACAGACACATCCGCCGGCACAAACTTTTTAAAATAGCTGTTGTAAACCTTTGCTCCTCTTACGAGAAAATCCGCTCTCTCTGTTTCCATGGCGCCTCCATTCAGCAATATTGATGAAACCCTTGATTGTATATTATTTTTATTATACAATGTGCATAGGTAGGTGTCAAAGTCATAATAATCATCTAAGTCATGAATTATTTTCATCGGAGGTACATACATGATCTCAAAGGAAATCCGGTATATGCTGGCCATACGCAGGTATGGAAGCATCACAAAGGCAGCAGACTCCCTGTTCATCACACAGTCCGCCCTGAGCAAGGCTGTGAAGAACATAGAACGTCAGCTGGGCTCCCCTCTGTTCAGCCGTATTGGCAATGACCTGATTCCAACCCATATCGGTAACCGTTACATGGACTATGCGGAAAAAATCTGCCAGATATGTTCTGACTGGAATTCGGAATGCGAGGATTTATTAGGCGAGGAAAAGGGACAGCTGACCATAGCGGTGGCTCTGATGCGTGGTTCCTGCCTGCTGCCGGATGTACTGGGCCGGTTCTATTCCCGTTACCCGGACGTGCAGATTAATCTTCTGGAGGAATCACATTCCGTTGAAAAGCAGCTTATGCTTTCCCCCAACGTGGACTTTGCCATCTATAATTCCACGGCCGCGGATCCCGCTCAGACATCGGAGTACCTGGGGCAGGAAGAAGTCGTTCTGGTGGCAGCCCCCGGTCATCCCCTGGCGGAAAAAGCCATGGCAAGGGAAGGCTTTCGCTATCCCTGGGTGGATATAAGACATACAGAACATGAGCCCTACATCCTCCACCCCCGGGACCAGACAACGGGCCGTATATCGGCAGGACTGTTTAAAAAGGCCGGCTTTACACCCACGGTCCTCCTGTTTACCCGCAACAGCGATATCGCCATCCGGCTGGCTGCCTCCGGCACCGCCCTCTGTCTGGCCCCGGAATCCTATGTCAGAAAAATACACTTTTGCAATCCCCCTCTGTGCTTCTCCGTAGGAGATCCTGCCACTGTGACAACGCTGTATGCGGTATATCAGAAGGGCCGGTATATTCCGTCCTACGGAAGATATTTTATTGAGCTGGTAAAGGAGAATTACCGGTAGCAAAAAGGCCTGATTTCCTGCGGGCAATACCCGTCTGCCAGGAAACCAGGCCTTTCTTCACTTTATGAAATCCGCTTTTTAACAGGAATACAAACAGCCTACAGGCTGCCCTCAATCAGGTCCCATATCTCGTCCCTGCCCTGCTTTGTCTCTGCCGAGAAAGGAATAATGATGCCGTCCTTTTCCATCCCAAGGCCTTCCCGCACCATCTTTACGTGCTTCTGCACCTGGCTGCGGTTAATTTTGTCCAGCTTGGTGGCAATGATGACCGGGTGGTATCCGTTGAAGATAATCCATTCATACATCAGCTTGTCATTGGCCGAGGGTTCATGGCGGATATCAATGAGCAGGAACACCATTTTGAGCATCTGGGAATTTCTGAGATACCGCTCTATCATCTTGCCCCATTTTTCCTTGACCTCGACCGCTATCTTGGCATAACCGTAACCCGGCAGGTCCACGTAGTACAATGCCCCGTTGATGTTGTAAAAATTGATGGTCTGGGTCTTGCCCGGCTGCGAGGAGGTCCTTGCATATGCTTTGCGGTTCATCAGCGCATTGATGAGGGATGATTTTCCCACATTGGACTTGCCTGCAAATGCAAACTCCGGCAGTGTATTCTCCGGCAGCTTGCTGGTCACGCCGCATACTGTCTCCAGATTCACGTCTCTTATTATCATATCTGTTTCTCCTAATTCCTATCCGCGATCTAAACAAAGGCCTCCGAAACCACATCCTCCATGGCCTTTACATACACAATGTCCAGTCCCCTGGTGATTTCTTTGGACAGCTCCGCCATATCCGGACGGTTCTTGTCAGGTACCAGCACCTTCTCTATATGGGCCATCTTGGCTGCCAGTATCTTTTCTTTCAGTCCTCCGATGGGCAGGACACGTCCCCGCAGGGTTATCTCCCCGGTCATGGCCACCTTGGACTGGACGCTTTTACCTGTCACCGCGGACAGCATGGCTGTGGCCATGGTGATTCCAGCAGAAGGTCCGTCCTTCGGCACAGCTCCCTCCGGGATATGGATGTGGAGGTCGTGCTTCTCAAAATAATCGTCGTCAATCCCGTACTCCGGGCACACGGACCGAACATAGGTCAGGGCTGTCTGGGCTGATTCCTTCATCACGTCCCCCAGCTGCCCGGTCATCAGGAGACTTCCCTTGCCAGGCATCACATTGACTTCTATCTGAAGGGTATCCCCTCCCACACTGGTCCAGGCCAGGCCGCGCACAATGCCGATTTCATCTTCCTCATTGGCATTCTCAAAGGTCACCTTTTCCTTGCCCAGGTATTTCTCCAGATTACTCTCCGTAATCTTGATGGACTTCTTCTTATCCTCCAGGAACTGTCTGGCAGCCTTGCGGCACACATCCCCGATGCGGCGCTCCAGATTCCTGACGCCTGCTTCCCTGGTATAGTTGTGTATAATTTTTTCCAGACTCTTATCGGAAAATGTAATCTGTCCCTCCTTAAGGCCGTTGCGCTCCATCTGCTTTGTCACCAGGTAGTCTCTGGCTATGTGGAACTTTTCATTTTCCGTATAGCTGTTGACCTCAATCAGCTCCATGCGGTCCAGTAAAGGCCCCGGTATGGTCTGGGTGGTGTTGGCCGTTGCAATAAACAGGACCTGGGACAGGTCAATGGGCAGTTCCACATAGTGGTCCCTGAATTTTACATTCTGTTCCCCGTCCAGCACCTCCAAAAGCGCGGAGGAGGTATCGCCCTTGTAGTCGCTGCTGACCTTGTCAATCTCGTCCAGAAGCATCAGGGGATTGCACACGCTGGCCTGACGCATGCCTTCCACGATACGGCCCGGCATGGCGCCCACGTAGGTTTTCCTGTGGCCTCTGATTTCCGCCTCGTCCCGGACACCTCCCAGGCTGATGCGCACGTATTTCTTATTCAAAGCCCTGGCCACGGACCTGGCAATGGATGTTTTGCCGGTTCCTGGAGGTCCCACCAGACAGATGATAGGGCTGGTGCCCTTCTTCGTCAGGGCGCGGACAGCCAGGTATTCCAGGATCCTCTCCTTTACCTGCTCCAGCCCGTAGTGATCCTCGTTGAGTATCCTCTCGGCATGTTTGATGTCGTCATTGTCCTTGGACATCTTCTTCCAGGGCAGGTCCAGCAGGGTTTCCACATAGGTGCGCAGCACATTGGCCTCCTGGCTTCCGGCCGGCATGTTGCGGAAACGCTCTATTTCTTTGTGGAGCTTTTCCTTTACTTCCTTGTCGGCCTTCAGAGTATCCAGCTTTTTCTGATATTCGTCTGCGTCCGACACAGCGTCCTCTCCCAATTCCTGGCGGATGACCTTCATCTGCTCCCTGAGAATATATTCCTTCTGGTTCTGGTCGATATCGGCCTTTACCTTTTCCTGAAATTCCTTCTTAATTCTGTATATCTCCATCTCGGTCAGCAGAGTATGCATTACTACCTCATACCTGGCCGACAGGGAGCTGTTTTCCAGCACAGTCTGGCGGATGGTATAGTCCCATGGCAGCTGTATGGCAATCTGGTCCAGCATCTCATTCAAATCTGTAATAATCAGCAGATTGGGCAAAATTTCCTTTGTAATCTTGGGATTGACTCTTCCATATTCCTCCAGTTTATCTTTCAGAATACGCAGCATAGCCTCCTGAGTCAGGCTGTCCAGGTCATCCTCCTCCGCTTCTATGGCAGCAATCTCGCCCATCATAGCCGGTTCCTCGGCCTCCAGGCATAAAAGCTCAGCGCGCTCCAGTCCCTCCACCAGCACACGCACCACCTTGCCCGGCAGTTTCACCAGCTGCTTCACCACTGCGATAGTACCTATCTGGAACAAATCCCCCTGCTCCGGCTCCACGATTTCAGGATGTCTCTGGGCCACAAGAAACAGTTTCTGGTCTCCCACCATGGCCCGCTCCACGGCTGCCACTGATTTCGGCCTGTTTATATCAAAATGCAATACCATACCCGGAAGTATGGTCAGACCCCTGAGGGCCACCACGGGCATCGTAATCACTTGTTCTCCCATTCTCAATCTTCACCTCTTGTATCTTAACCATTTAAAAAGCCGCTGCAATGCAGGTGCCGGACCGGCCCGTAAACAGGCCTTCTGGTCCGGGTCATATCTGATTTGCAGCGGCCCTTTCTCTCTTCTAAATTGTCACAGGAGCATGACAGCCTACGCAATTTCTCCTGTCTTACTGTCCCCTCTGAGCCGTTCTGACAACGGTTTACGGGCAGATGCAGGAGGCATGTCGCGGTATACTAATTCCGGCTGTCCTGCCTTTTTCACTACGTCTCTGGTAATGGTACAGATTCCGATAGAATCGTCGGACGGAATCTCATACATAAGGTCCATCATCACTGATTCAAGGATAGAGCGCAGTCCTCTGGCGCCAATCTTGCGGTCTACTGCCAGCTGTGCAATCTCCTCCAGAGCCTCCCGGGTGAATTCCAGCTTCACATTGTCCAGTTCAAACAGCTTCTGGTACTGTCTCATCAGGGCATTTTTCGGCTCCGACAGGATACGCACCATGGCATCCTTTGTAAGCTGTTCCAGGGAAACCATCACGGGCACACGGCCTATGAACTCGGGAATCAGTCCGAACTTGGTCAAATCCTTAGGCTCCACCTTCTTGAGCAGCTCATCTATGTTCAGATCGTTCTTATTTGCCACCTCGGCGTTGAAACCAATGGAACCGGCGCTCAGACGCTGCTCCACAATCTTCTCCAGGCCATCAAAGGCACCGCCGCAGATAAACAGGATGTTGGTGGTATCAATCTGGAGAAGCTCCTGGTGCGGATGCTTCCTTCCGCCCTGAGGCGGAACACTGGCAACGGTACCCTCCAGAATCTTGAGCAGCGCCTGCTGGACGCCTTCGCCTGAAACATCCCTGGTGATGGATACATTTTCGGACTTCTTGGTAATCTTATCAATCTCGTCAATATATATAATGCCGTATTCGGCACGGGAGATGTCATAGTCAGCTGCCTGGATAAGCTTTAACAGAATGTTCTCCACATCCTCGCCCACATATCCTGCCTCTGTCAGTGCAGTGGCGTCTGCGATGGCAAAGGGAACATTGAGAATCTTAGCCAGGGTCTGGGCCAGATAGGTCTTACCTGAGCCTGTGGGCCCCACCATAAGGATGTTGCTCTTCTGCACATCCACATCCATGTTCTGGCATGCCGTCACCCTCTTGTAGTGATTATAAACCGCAACGGACAACACCTTCTTGGCGTCATCCTGTCCGATGACATATTCGTCTAAAAATGCTTTGATTTCCTTTGGCTTCAGGAGACGTATATCGGCCAGCGCAGGGCTCTCCCCTTCATCCTGGCCTTCCAGCTCCTCTTCCAGAATCTCAGAGCACAATTCTATGCACTCGTCACAGATATACACATTGTTGTTGCCTGCTCCGGCAATCATCTTCCGTACCTGATCCTGTGTCCTTCCGCAGAAGGAGCACCGAATCGTGTCATCTGGTCTCATTGGCATACGATACCTAACCTTTCATATCCTTTACTTGCTGTTTTACGTTACCGGCCTGATGCCTTAGCGCTGGGTCCCAGCACTAATGATGTGCGATGATTTCATCAATAAGGCCGTATTCCTTGGCCTCCAGTGCAGACATATAATTGTCGCGCTCTGTATCGCGCTCAATTACTTCCAGGGGCTTCCCTGTGTTCGCTGCCAGGATTTCGTTTAATTTCTTTCTTGTTTTTAAGATATTTTCAGCCACAATTTTAATCTCTGTAGCCTGGCCCTTGGCTCCGCCGGAAGGCTGATGAATCATGATTTCAGCATTGGGCAGAGCGAAACGCTTGCCCTTAGCCCCTCCTGAGAGAAGGAACGCGCCCATGCTGGCTGCCATGCCGATACAGATGGTAGACACATCACACTTGATATAGTTCATGGTGTCATAGATAGCAAATCCCGCAGATACAGAACCGCCCGGGCTGTTGATATACAAATGGATATCCTTGCCTGGGTCCTCTGACTCCAGGAATAAGAGCTGTGCCACCACAAGGCTTGCGGACACATCGTTTACTTCCTCGCCCAGGAATATGATCCTCTCCTTCAGTAATCTTGAATAAATGTCATAAGAACGCTCGCCGCGGCTGGTCTGCTCAATGACATAAGGTACTAAACTCATATAACCATCCTCCTAGTTATGAGCACTAAACGTCTGTTTTTCAGACACTTATGTGCGATACATGCCGCCGTCACCCGGCCAGGTATTTCACAAGTCCGGTGCGGTGACCAGTTCACTTATAAGAAACCAGGGAGATTCAAAGCCAGATAAATAAGCGCTGTGAACCCCCCGTATCATATGTGAATTATACCAGTTTTGCTTCTGCTACCAGGAAATCAACGGCTTCCTGAACAGCAATATCTTCCTTCATCTGGTCCTTATCACGGTCTGACATATAACCCTTTAACTTGTCAGCCTCCATCTGGTAAGCGGCCGCCATCTTGGCAATCTCCTCATCCAGTCTTTCGTCGGAAACCTGCAGGTTCTCAGCCTTTACAACTTCCTCAAGCACCAGTCTGGTCTGGATTCTCTTTAAGGCCTGCGGCTTCATCTGCTCTCTCATCTGCTCCATGGTCATGCCTGTATATTTCATGTACAGATCCATGTTCAGACCCTGGCTCTCCATACGGCGGGCTGTATCCTGAACCATGTTGTCAATCTGGCCTTCCACCATCCTGTCAGGAATCTCCATGGAAGCGGCTGCCACTACCTTGTCAACCACACGGTTCTCGTTTTCGGAAGCAGCTTCTTTCTGCTTTCTCTCAAGAATCTTTGCCTCAATATCCTTCTTGTATTCATCCAGAGTGTCAAATTCAGAAACCTCTCCTGCAAACTCGTCATCCAGTTCCGGAAGTTCCTTTACCTTGATTTCCTTTACAGTCACCTTAAAGGTTGCAGGCTTTCCAGCCAGTTCAGCCGCATGGTACTCCTCAGGGAAGGTTACGTTAATCTCGCACTCTTCGCCGATGTTCTTGCCAACCAGCTGCTCCTCAAATGTATCAATAAAGGAATGGGAGCCAATGGTCAATGGGTAATCAGCTGCCTTGCCGCCGTCAAATGTCTTGCCGTCAACAAATCCCTCGAAGTCGATGACTGTCTGGTCGCCGTCAGCAACCGGTCTGTCCTCTACGGTCAGAAGTCTTGCGTTCTGCTCCTGAACCTTCTTGAGCTCTGCTTCCACATCCTCAGGCTTCACAGCTGCATCCACCTTCTCTACCTCAATGCCCTTGTACTCGCCCAGGGTCACTTCCGGCCTTACGGCTACGGTTGCAGTATAGATGAACGGCTTGTCCTTGCCAATCTGCTCTACGGCAACTTCCGGTCTGGAAACGATCTCCAGTCCGCTTTCATTCATTGCCTCCATGCAGGTTGCGTTGATGGCTTCATCAGCAGCCTCCTCATAAAAGATGCCTTCGCCATACATCTTTTCAATCATGGCGCGAGGTGCTTTGCCCTTACGGAAGCCTGGAATATTAAACTTGTTCTTGCTCTTATTGAAGGCTTTTTTCATAGCATCCTCAAACTGCTCTGCGCTTAACTCTATTGTCAGTTTGGCCATGTTTTTTTCTAATTTTTCTACTTGTACACTCATTTTTACGGGTTCCTCCTTAAAATATATGTGGTTCGCCCATAATCCATGAGGGCGCTACACTTCAATGTACCATTATAGCATGCTCATTTTAAAAACACCAGCGTTTTTTACAAAAAAAACTTCCATTCCATCCCACATCCATATGATATAGAACAGAACAGGAGTTTTTCTCATCCGGATACTATTTCCAGTTATACTGGATTGCCGCTGCAATCTTCTGGGCCTGCTGGGGACCCTGAAGCAGGCGAATCAGTTCCAGTCCCATGTCAAGGGCAAATCCCAGGCCCCTGCCGGTGGTGATGTTGCCGTCCGTCACAACACCCTGGCTGGTGTAGGACACACCTGTGAGCTGGTCCTCAAATCCCGGATAGCAGGTGGCCGTCCTGCCCTTTAAGAGCCCCATGCTCCCCAGGATACTCGGCGCCGCACAGATGGCCGCAATCCTTCTGCCCTGCTTGTTGGCACACTCCACAGCCGCCCTCAGACCCATATGTGCTTTCAGATTGTTAGTTCCCGGCATTCCTCCGGGCAAAAACAGCACATCTGCCACATCCGGGTTCACATCCTCAAACAGGGCGTCAGTCCCCAACTCAATTCCATGAGAACCAGTTACTTTCCTGTCCCCTGTAACAGACACCAGTGTCACCTCCACACCGGAACGCCGGAGCACGTCCACAACCGCAAGACATTCAACCTCTTCCAGTCCATCCGCAAGAAATGCATAAACCTTTGCCATGATAATCTCCCTTTCCGCCATTTATCGCATAGTAATTTTATTTTATCATTTATCACTTTTCAGGAAAAGAGTTAAATGATATGATTGTAAAATGGAAAAAATAAAAATACTTAGTAAAATCCACTAATCGACAATCACAGCAAGGAGGTTTTCCCATATGGAAATCGAACGTAAATTCCTGGTCCCCTGTCTTCCGGAGGGCTATGACGCCCATCCCTTCCACCAGATTGAACAGGCCTATCTCTGCACGGAACCAGTGGTCCGCATCCGTCAGGAGGATGACAGCTTCTATCTCACCTACAAGGGCAAGGGACTCCTGTCCAGGGAGGAATACAACCTCCCCCTGACCCAGGAAGCCTACACCCACCTGCTCCCCAAGGCCGACGGCGTGGTACTCACCAAAAAACGCTATCTCATCCCGCTGGATGGCTCAGACCATCTGACCATTGAACTGGACGTCTTTGAAGGCCGCTACGCCGGCCTTATCCTGGCCGAGGTGGAATTCACCTCCGAAGAAGAAGCCATGGCCTTCCAGGCCCCGGAGTGGTTTGGGAGGGATGTTACGTTTACAAGGGAGTATCAAAATAGCAGGTTAGCTTGTGGGAAGTAAGGGATGCGGAGGAAGGGAAGGTTCATCCGTCCGTGAGGGAAAGGGAGATGGGGAGTGGGATACGGCTGCGGGGCTAGCAGGGCTAAGCCTCCGGAAACCGGCTAAATGCAAGAAACTGACTGCCAAAACTCGCAGTCAGTCTCTTTCTGTATCCAGATATCGGGCTCAGACAGTTGTCAGTCAGCCTCTTAACGCCGGTTCCCGCAGCCTAACCCCTACACGCCCCTGTAGATGCATCCCACGCCCCCCTCTCCCTTTCCCTCACCCACTACGTACCCGGTGCCTCTGCATCACTTACATCCATGGCGCAGATAAAACGAAAAATGCCAGGTGAAAATTCTTCCATTATTTTATATGCCAGGCATTATATCTGACAAAAAACGATAGTCTGGCCGGCGCATCACTCTTTTTTGGCAAAGGGAGGTGCGTAGTGGGTGATTGAAATAAGGCCGGGGGATGTGGATGCATCTGCAGGGACGTGTAGTTCTTGGACGGTGGAAAGCGGCGTTAAGAGGCTGGCTGACAACTGTCTGAGCTCAGTATTAAATATAGAAAGAGGCTTGGCCGCGAGTTTTGGCAGCCAGCCTCTTGTATTTAGCCGATTTTCAGCGTCCTAGAACTACTAGTCCCGAAGCCGTATCCACAGCCCCCGGCCTTATTTCAATCACGGACGGAAACACCTAACCTTCCTTACTACTTCTTCTGAACATACTTCAAGCAGTCAAGTGTTACAGCCGTTATAATGATGATGCCTTCAAACACGAACTGTAGGTTTGTGTCGATACCGAGAATGGTAAGGGAGTAGATGAGCACGGTGAAGATAAGTACGCCGACTACTACGCCGGAAATCTTACCGATACCGCCGGTAAAGGATACGCCGCCAACCACGCAGGCTGCAATTGCATCCATCTCCCAGCCCTGGCCGTAAGCAGCGGAACCGGAACCTACCATTCTTGCGCATTCCAGCCAGGAACCGAATCCGTAAAGGATACCTGCCAGAATGAATGCTCCCATGGTTACTCCGAATACGGAGATACCTGAAACAGCTGCTGCTTCCGGGTTGCCGCCTACTGCGTATAAATTCTTGCCGAAGGTGGTCTTGTTCCAGATAAACCATACGATTACGATGGCAGCCACTGCCCACAGGATAATGGTTGGGAACCCGTTTATTTTTGGAATAATCATCTTTGGAATAGCCGGTTCAATGGCACCAAAGGATACGCCCTTTGTGGCATATGTGACAAGTCCGAAAATGACCAGCATGTTGGCCATGGTTGATATGAACGGATGCATCTTGAATTTAGCGGTAAAGAAACCGCCGATAGCCGTAAAGCACGTACATAAAATGATACACATTACAAGGGCAAATACCACCCTTAACCCGATGGGCATGCCTGTAAAGTCAAACACGTGTCCGAACACAGCGCCTGTGTTGATGCCCTGGTGCATGATAATGGTGGCGGTGGTCATACCCATACCAACCATACGTCCGATGGAAAGATCCGTACCGGTCAGAAGGATGAGTCCGGCAACGCCCAGAGCCAGGAACATTCTCGGAGAAGCCTGCTGCAGGATATTTAAAACGTTATTATAGGTAAGCAGCTGAACGTTCTTCAGCACCGGAGCAGCGATACACAGTCCAATGAAAATCAGTATAATAGCGATATACAGACCATTCTGCAGTAAGAATGTCCTGCGGTTGAATGTATATTTATAGTTCTCCCATTTCTGCGCCCTGGTCTCCATGAAGGTGAATTTGGACAAGCGGAGCATATCAATCAGATGATACTGCCATGCAAACGCAGCATGCCTTCTGTCCTTGATTCTCTGAAGCTCCTTGTCCAGGTCCATCTTTGCGTCAAACAGGCGGTTCTTATGAACATACTTCTCATCCTTTATCTCCTGATGGTCCGTAAGCTTTGAGAGGGTATTTTCATGTTCTTTGTTCAGTTCCGCAACTTTAATGCCATATTTTTCCTTTGCAAGCGCTTTTTCCCGCTCACAGCTTTCCTTTAACGGCAAATAATAATCCTTATCAAAATGTTCCTTGAGATAACTCTCCGCTTCGGAGATTAATTTTGCAATCTCGTCTTTGTTCTTTGCCTCAACAGCCTTTGCTTTCTCCATCTCCGCGCTGTTAGCCGCAATTCTGTTTTCCCTTTCTTCCTTTGTAAGGGAACGGTCTCTCTTTGTTGCATCAATATTATTTTGCAGAGCGACTACTCTGTTTGTGCCGTCCGCTCTGAGACTGTCGATTTTCTTCTGAATTTCGCCAACATAATCCTCAATTGGCTGGCGCAGCTGCATTTCCTGTTCAGCCGTAAGAGTCTCATTGTTTCCTTTCGCCATATCCATGAATCCCCCTTATAGGTATTTTGCACTGAGCCTTAAAAGTTCTTCCTGATTTGTCTCTTTTGTATTAACAATTCCAGAAAGACGTCCATTTGACATAACACCAATACGGTTTGTAATTCCCAGAATCTCCGGCATCTCAGAAGAAACAACAATAATTGTCTTCCCCTGCTTCGCCATATTGATGATAAGCTCATATATTTCATACTTTGCGCCCACGTCGATTCCTCTGGTGGGTTCGTCCATCATAAACACCTGCGGACTGCGCTCCAGCCACTTTCCAAAAATGACCTTCTGCTGATTGCCGCCGGAAAGGCTGGAAATCATATCATCAGGGCCCATGCACTTGGTATGCATGATTTTGATTTCCTTTGACGTGGCCTTTACCATCTTTGCATCGGAAAGCGCTATGCCCGACATATACTGCTGCAGATTGGCAATGGTGGTATTAAAGGTAAGGTCTCCCTTTAAAAACAGGCCGTTTGCCTTCCGCTCCTCGGTAATCATGGCAAAACCATGCTCCATGGCTTCCTTTGCGCTGCTGAAATTCATTAGACGGTTATTAAAATAAACGCGTCCTGCGGCTCTGGTGCGGACACCAAAGATTGTTTCCAGAAGTTCCGTGCGCCCTGCCCCTACCAGACCGTACAGTCCGAATATCTCTCCTTCTTTTACGTCAAATGAAACATCCTGCAAATGAGGCTCAAACTTTGTAGACAGATTCTGGATGGACAGAATCACATCACCGGGGGTATTGTCAACAGGCGGGAACCGGTTATCAAGGGAACGGCCGACCATTGCCGCAATCAGCTCATTCATGTTTGCATCCTTGGTGCTCTTAGTCATAACCAGGTTGCCGTCCCGAAGCACTGATATCTCGTCGCAGATTTCAAAAATCTCATCCATCTTGTGGGAAATATAAATCAGGGCAATTCCCTGCTCCTTTAACATCCTCATCATCTCGAAGAGCTTGTTAACCTCCTGCACGGTCAGGGAGGATGTGGGCTCATCCAGAACAATCACCCTTGAATTGTAGGAAATGGCCTTGGCGATCTCGCACATCTGCCTCTGTGATACGGACATACGGCCCATGGGCTGGGTGAGGTTGACGGTCATTCCCAATTTTCTAAAGAGCTCGGCGGCTTCCTTTTTCATCCTGCCTTCATCAATTACACCCATGGAATTGACCGGATAACGTCCGAGGAATAAATTATCAATTACATTCCGTTCCAGACACTGATTCAATTCCTGGTGAACCATTGCAATGCCGTTTTCAAGAGCATCCTTTGGTCCGGAAAAGCTTACTTCCTTGCCATTCAGGAAGATATTTCCCTCGTCTTTCTGGTAGGTGCCGAAAAGGCACTTCATCATGGTTGACTTACCAGCTCCGTTCTCACCCATAAGCCCCATAACGGTTCCGCGCTTCACATCCAGGTTGATATGGTCCAGAACTCTGTTTCGGCCGAAGGACTTGCTCATACCGCGTATTGATAAGACGATATCATCTTTCTTATCTGCCATTATTTTACTCCTGTATATGTAGATTGATAGGTTTCAGTATTTAATATTAGGGAGAATTTCTTCTCCCTAATAACAGTACATCTTTATTTCAATGATTCTTACTGCTCAAGCAGAGATGTGTATGAAGCTGCATTGTCTGTCTTAACCATGTTGATGGCAAATGCGTCATACTGACTTGGATTTCCGAGACGGTTTGTAATGTTGGACTCGGTCTGGCCATCGCCGCCGATGTAATCAACCTTAAGGTTGAGAAGCTTGTCATATTTCTGCAGCAGAGGCTGATAGGTGGATCCCAGGAAGTTATCTGCTGAGTTGTAGATGTTCAGCCATACGTTCTTTGTAGCATGGGTAGCCTCATCCAGCTGATTGGATACAGGTGCGTATACCATGGTGGAGTCTGTGAAATCTGTATAATTCTCAGCGGTAACAGCTACGTTCAGAGCGTAGTAGGAACGCTCATCTGCCTTGTAAACATATACATCAGAGCTCAGTACATTGCCTGCGTCGTCTGCTGTGCCGATACCTGTATCAATATCAACTCCGTCCAGAGCGTTGCGCAGTACGCGGAGTGTCAGGTATGCCTGTACGTCTGCATGCTGGCTGATTGTGCCGCCGTATCCCTCAGCGATGGCAGCTACAGCGTCGCTGTTTGCATCATAGCCGAATGTAGGAACCTTGTTGTCCTTTGACCATGCGTTGAACATGGACATGCCCATACCGTCGTTATTGGATGCAACAATATCAATCTGATCGCCGAAAGAGGAAGACCATGTGCCGATTGCATTACCAGCTGTGGCAGCATCCCATGTAGCGCCTGCAGAGTTCTTCATCTCCTGGGAAGCAAGCTCGCGGACAACATATGTCTTTCCGCCAACTTCGAGGGAGCCGTCCTGTACAACGGTTGCTGTACCGTCTGCGTTTGTACCAACAGGATCGCTGTTGACATTGCCGTCTTTCTCTACTGCGGTGCCGAGAGCCTTACGGATGCCTCTTGTACGTGCGATAGAGTCGTTATGTCCGATGTCTCCGATTGCCAGAACGTAGCCGATGATTCCGTCGCCGTTGCGGTCAATTGAGTCGATGTTCTTCTCGATGTAGTCCTTAACCATGGTACCCTGAAGCTCAGCACCCTGATTTGCGTCGAAACCTACATAATATGTATCCTTATTAAAATTCAGGGCTGTCATATCAAGCTGTCCTGTAGCACTGCTGGAGGGCTGGCGGTTAAACCATACTAAAGGCTTATCCTTGTTGGCCACCTCTGCGCCTGCTTCCGGTGCTGCGGTTGTATCTGCCGCGGTTGTGTCTGCTGCTGCTTCGGTTGTGGTATCCCCGGCAGCTGCTGTGGTTGGTGCTTCCGTTGGCTTGCTGCCGCCTCCGCAGGCAACCAGTGATAATGCCATGGAACACGCAAGAGCAACACTTAATGCTTTCTTCATTTTTAATTCCTCCCTTATAGTTTTGTTGACTTTGGTTGTTTTTGCTTAACAACAAGTTTATTATACGACCCGGTTGTGCATTTTTCCATATGATTTTTATAGAATGATTATAAAATTTCTTCGATTTTATCTCTTTTCATCGGTGTTTCTGATATGAATCACTGGTTTTTAAGCAATTTTGCCTCAGTCTGGGTCAGCGCCCGCTGAGGACACCAGTAATAATTCCCCTCCAGCTGCGGCACCCTGTCCTTTGGGTCCTGGCCCAGTGACAGACTCCAGGCAATGTCAAATATGGCCTGGGAGTAGCGTTCCTTATCTGATTCCACTGTGCCGAAAAGATACCCTTCCTCCAGGGCCTTTATGCCCACCGGGGTGCCGTCAATCCCCACCACCTTGATGGAATTGGCCCCGATTCCGGCCCGGTTCATCGCGTCGATGGCTCCCAGGGCCATGTCGTCATTATTGCTGACCACCAGCTCAATCTGTCCCGGATACTCCTTCAGCCACTGTTCCATCAGCGCTGATGCCTGGCTTCTGTCCCAGTTGGCAATTCCTCCTGTAATCTTCTCTAACGGAACGTCCCCGTCCTTTAAGGTCTGGATGGACCACTCTGTGCGGATCAGGGAATCCTGGTGGCTGGTCTCTCCCTCCAGGAGCACATAGCTTACCAGACCGTTGCCGTTGGCATCCAGGGTACGTGAATCCCGGCGGTAGGCATCCACCAGGATATCTCCCTGGAGCACGGCAGATTCCTTGGCGTCCGCTCCCACGTAGTACAGCTTTTCCCAGCGGTTCATATCCTCCTCCACCGGCTCCCGGTTAAAGAACACCACCGGAGTGCCTGCGTCCATGGCCTTGTCAATGATAATGGAAGCTGATGAGCGGTCCACGCTGTTGATGCACAGGGCATCGCAGCCCAGGGAAATCAGACGCTCCACCTGGCTGTTCTGGGTATTCTGGCTCCCCTTGGCATCCATGATGTCCAGCTTTACCTTGATTCCTGTTTCCTGTTCATATTCCTTTGCCTTGTCCTCCAGACCGGTGCGCAGGGTACCGATGAAGGTGTCGTCCCCCCGGTAGAGCAGAACCCCGATGCGGATGGAGTTCTTATCCGCCTTCCGCCCGTCTTCCCTTGCCCCGTACTGCCACGCCCCTATGAGGACAGCCGCCCCCATGCAGGCTGCCAATAGATACATCCACTTCCCTTTCACCGCAATGCCCCTTTCCTTATCTTGTTTCCTCTTACTTCCGGCCCCTCTCACTTACTCAATGGGATAGAGCATTTTCTCGTATGTCTTATCCCTCAGCCTGTCCTCATCCACATAGATAGCCTCCAGCACGGTCTGCTGCTTCCGGTGCGTGCCCTGGATGGCTTCCACTGCCTGCTTCACGCTTAAATATCCCTCATCAAACTGGTTATAGGCAGTCATCCCTGTGATAATCCCCTTGTCCAGAGCCCTGAGCAGGGAGGTGGTGCTCCCTGCGCCGTAGAGTCCTGCCACCCTGCCCTGGTATATGGTGTTTTCCTCCAGTATACGGGTGGCCTGGTCCAGCGACTGCACATCCAGCGCTATAATGGTAATCCTGCCGCCTCCGGGAGAGTCTGTCTCCTGTATGGCCTGACGGAATGTGTCCTGGTTTTTCTTCTCAATGAGCCGGTAATGATACCCCTTCTCATCCAGAACAGTCCTGACCCCTTCGTAGACCTGGGCGCTGTCCCCATAGTCCAGTCCCCTGCAAAAGAGATAGACCGGCACATCCCCGGGGGCCTGGGAAGCCGCTGCCTGGCCCAGCAGCCGTCCAATCTCCCTGCCGTCCACACCGATGGAATCCAGATCCCCGCCCTCATCCGCAGACTGTCCCAAAAGGATGACAGGGCAGCCGGGGTTCATATTCTCCAGCTCCTCTACAGCCTCCCCGGTCTTTACCGGAGCCAGGATCACCGCCCTGGTCCCGTCCCTGATTTCCCTTTTTACCAGGTCCATCTGCTGGTCCTGGTCATCAGAGGCATAGAGGGTGATAAAGCTGACATCCCCATGGAACTCCACTGCGGCCTGGTCCATACCCTTTTTGAAATTCACATAATAGTCGTCGTTGTCCCCCTCTATGATGACGGAAATCGGATATACCTCGATTTTCTTTTCCTTGATAATCAGATCCGTGGAGGACATCAAAAACAGCAGGACCAGGATACCGGCCCATATGCACCAGAGTATTTTTCCTTTATTTAACATAGGATCCCTCTTTCTTTACTTCCTCGTAGGGGATGGCCGGCAGATGGGCCGTGACCGTTGTCCCTTCATCCGGCTCCGACTGGATTTCCAGTCCGTAG
>OMGF01000794.1_pt1 | contig 25539 bp, 28 predicted proteins | sample 1645861 | NCBI WGS metagenome assembly OMGF01 (sample SAMN05578586, study PRJEB25193) | human gut metagenome | biome: Human Microbiome; feature: human-associated habitat; material: feces | host: Homo sapiens | place: USA:Birmingham
AGCACCCGGACGATAAGGACAGCACCCAAAAGGAGCTGCAACAGGAGCAGGAAAAACTTCTCAGCGAAATCGCAGAGCTGAAAGTACCGCTGACAGAGGTGCAGGAGGATTTGAAGAAGCTGCGGGACATCCGCTACTGGGTACGGAAAGCCACCCCCGGCACAGAGGAAAGCAAAGAGCCGCCCAAGAAACAGCCTATCAAAGAAGTCTTGCAGGATAAGACTGACGAGAAAAAAGCACAAAGAACCACCCCGGCACAGGAGAAACACAGACAACAGGATATGGAACTTTAACAGGCACTTGCCATTTTCAATCAGAGAATGTCAGGTGCTTTTCTTTTTTCAAGGAGGGATAGATTTGAATGTATTTGAAGCTGTGAAGCAGTCCGTCACAACAAGACAGGCTGCGGAGCATTATGGAATCCATGTAGGTCGGAACGGGATGGCTTGCTGCCCGTTCCATAACGATAAAACCCCAAGCATGAAGCTGGATCGGCGTTACCACTGCTTCGGCTGCGGTGCGGATGGGGATGTGATTGATTTTGCCGCCGCCCTGTATGGGCTGGGAAAGAAAGAAGCCGCCGTACAGCTGGCACAGGACTTCGGGCTTTCCTATGAGGACTGGAAACCGCCGGGAAAAGCAAAAAAGCCCAAGCCCCGGCAGAAATCCCCGGAGGAACAGTTTCAGGAAGCAAAAAACCGCTGCTTCCGTATCCTTGCCGATTATCTCCATCAGCTTCGGGCATGGAGAAAGGAATATGCCCCGCACTCCCCGGAGGAAGCCTTTCATCCCCGGTTTGTGGAAGCCTTACAGAAGCAAGACCAAGTGGAATATCTGCTGGATGTGCTGCTGTTCGGGGAAACAGAGGAAAAAGCGGCTTTGATTACGGACTACGGAAAGGATGTGATACAGCTTGAACAGCGAATGGCAGAGCTTGCAGCCGCAGACGCAGCAAGAACTAAAAAACACCATGAACGCCATGCAGCCGCCCCAGAGCATTGAGGAAATCAAGGCGGGGCTGGAAACTACCGAGAAAGGCGGTGTCCGTCAGAGCATACGGAACTGCCTGACCGTATTCCAGCGTGACCCGCTGCTTTCCGGGGCTATCGCATACAACATCCTGACCGACCGCAAGGACATCATAAAGCCCATCGGTTTTCACAGGGAAAGCACCGCCCTGAACGATACGGACATGAAGTATCTGCTTCTTTATCTGGAAGAAACCTATGGGCTTACCAATGAGAAAAAGATTGATAACGCCATCGGGATTGTGGCGAATGAAAACAAGTACCATCCCATCCGGGACTATCTCAATACCCTTGTGTGGGACGGGACAGAACGAATCCGTTTCTGCCTGCGGCACTTTCTGGGGGCTGACGCAGACGATTACACCTATGAAGCGTTGAAGCTGTTCCTGCTGGGTGCAATCTCACGAGCCTTTCAGCCGGGGTGCAAGTTTGAAATCATGCTCTGTCTGGTAGGCGGTCAGGGGGCTGGCAAGTCCACCTTCTTCCGTCTGCTGGCAGTCCGGGATGAGTGGTTCTCCGATGATTTGCGGAAGCTGGACGATGACAATGTGTACCGCAAGCTGCAAGGTCACTGGATTATTGAAATGTCGGAAATGATGGCAACCGCCAACGCCAAGAGCATTGAGGAAATCAAGTCATTTTTAAGCCGGCAGAAAGAGGTTTACAAGATACCCTATGAAACCCACCCGGCAGACCGCCCCCGTCAGTGCGTGTTTGGCGGCACTTCCAATGCCCTTGACTTCCTGCCCCTTGACCGTTCCGGCAACCGCCGCTTTATCCCCGTCATGGTGTACCCGGAGCAAGCCGAGGTTCACATTTTGGAGGACGAAGCCGCTTCCAGAGCCTATATCGAGCAGATGTGGGCAGAAGCGATGGAGATTTACCGAAGCGGCAGGTTCAAGCTGGCTTTCAGCCCCGCCATGCAGCGGTATCTCAAAGAACACCAGCGGGATTTTATGCCGGAGGACACCAAAGCCGGGATGATACAGGCGTATCTTGATAAGTACACCGGGAGCATGGTCTGCTCCAAGCAGCTCTACAAGGAAGCCTTGAACCATGCCTTTGACGAGCCGAAGCAATGGGAAATCCGGGAAATCAACGAGATTATGAACCAGTGCATTGACCGCTGGCGGTACTTCCCGAACCCAAGAATGTTTTCCGAATATGGCAGACAAAAGGGCTGGGAGCGTGAAAACCCGGCAACGGACTCCGGCAACCCGTCTGAAAAAACGATGGATGGTTTTGTGGAGGTCACAGAACAGATGGAGCTTCCATTCTGAAAATGACAGCCCGTTGCACCCCCTGTTGCTATCCCGTTGCCGAGCCGGTTGCCGGGGAAAATCCCTTATTTCCGGGCTTTTCTCCCCTATGACAACCAAAACAACAGAAAAATAAAAGAAAAGTATAAATAGTAACCATCGCCAGATTGAGATTGTTTGCAAGGTCTTTTGAAGCCCGTTGCCGGACTTCGTTGCCGACACCCTCTGTCTGGCTATTTTCATGTATGGAGGATAACTGCCTATGGCAAAAAACAAAACAGAGATTCATGTGACCACTGTATTTGACGGGGAGCTGGACGCCACCGATGTGTTCGTCAGCCTGATTTCCCAGAAATACGGAAAAACAAATACAAAAGAATATCTTGCTAAAAAGAAAGATATAAGCTATAATGAAGATGAGGTTCAAAAGAGCCAGATACCGTCTGGATTGTGTGGGTAAATGGCTATGATGAACGAAATGGAATACAGAACAATCGGTTCGGCACTTGCCGGGGGCTATCGTGCAGCGGTCTATTGCAGGCTGTCAAAGGACGATGACCTGCAAGGCGAAAGTGCCAGTATCGCAAACCAGCGTGATATGCTGGAAAAATACTGCGAAAAGCAGGGATGGGAGGTTGTGGCAGTCTATCAGGACGATGGCTTCACAGGTCTTAATATGGAGCGTCCTGATTTACAGAGAATGTTGAGAGCCATTGAGCGCAGGCAAATCAACCTTGTCATCACGAAAGACCTCAGCCGACTGGGGCGTAACTATCTGCAAACCGGGCATTTGATTGAGGACTTTTTCCCAAGAAACGGTGTCCGCTATATCGCCATGAATGACGGTATCGACACCCTGCGGGATAACAACGACATTGCCCCGTTCAAGAATATCCTGAACGAGATGTACAGCAAGGATATTTCCAAGAAAGTCCATTCCTCTTATCTTCTGAAAGCGCAGAAAGGACAGTTTACCGGGTGTCTTGCCCCGTTTGGGTATCGGAAAGACCCGGAGGACAAAAACCATCTGCTCATTGACGAGGAAACCGCCCCGATTGTGCGGCTGATTTTCGGATATGCCCTGAACGGTCATGGTCCGAACTATATCCGCAGACGGCTGGAGGAAGAAAAAATCCCCTGCCCCACATGGTGGAACCGGGAACGGGGGCTTCGCAATACCCGCACCAAATGGGAAAAGAAAGACCCGGAAAACGGGCGGTATATGTGGGACTTCTCCGTTATCAAAGACCTTTTGATGAATCCCGTCTACACCGGGGCGATTGCTTCCCAGAAAAAAGACTACCGTTTCAAAATCGGCACGATTGGGGAAAAGAAGCCGGAGGACTGGATTGTGGTGGAGGGACAGCATGAACCGCTGATTGACCGCATGAGCTTTGACATTGTGCAGAACAAGCTGAAATCCCGCCAGCGTCCGGGGCAGACCAATGAAATCAGCCTGTTTGCCGGACTGATAAAATGCGGCGAGTGTGGGAAGTCGCTGACGGTACGCTACACAAACGCAAAACATCCCCAGCGGATTTACTCCTGCAAGACCTACAATGCCTTTGGAAAGAACCACTGCACCCAGCACCGGATTGATTATGACACCCTTTACAGCCATGTGCTGCGGAAAATCCGGGAATGTGCCAGAGCCGCCCTGATGGACGGGGAAGCGGTTGCCGACCGCCTGACCAATACCTGTGAAGCAGAGCAGCGGGAACAGCGGGAAGCAATGGAACGCTCCCTTACAAGGGACGAGGAACGGATTGAGGTTCTGGACAAAATGGTCATGCGGCTTTATGAGGATATGATTGCCGGGCGTATCAGTGAGCAGAACTTCAACACCATGCTGGAAAAGACACAGACCGAGCAGACGGAGCTTAAAGCAAAAGTGTCCGAGGGCAGAAAGCGGCTGTCCGATGAAGTCCAGCTTGCCAATGACGCAAAACAATGGGTGGAAGCCATTCAGGAATATGCCAACATCACAGAGCTGGACGCAGCCACCCTTAACCGCTTAATCAAAGAAATCGTCGTGCATGAGCGCATTGACGAAGATAAAACAAGACACATTTCTATCGAAATTCATTTTAATCTCAAACCCATCCCGGAGGTGGAACAGGTCACTGCCTGACCTGTCCCGCCGGGACGGTTCTCTTAAAAACACCATATAGATTTTTTGTACGCCGCCGCCCGCCATCGAGCAGAGTTTTACACCTAGTTGGGGATAAAACAGCTCATGGCGGGCGGCGGCATCATCGTGCTGGGCACGACCCTGATCCCTCTGCTGTCTACCCTGTTTTAAGGGTAGCTGCCGATGGGTATTCTCACCGAATGGATCACGGAATGGCTCAAAGGGCTTTTGATCGAGGGCATCATGGGAAACCTCGAGGGGCTGTTTGACACGGTGAATACCCGCGTCGGGGAAATATCCGTACAGGTGGGGACTACCCCGGCGGCATGGAACGCCGGGGTGTTCTCCCTGATACGGCAGCTTTCCGAAACGGTGATATTGCCGATTGCCGGATTGATCCTGACCTTTGTTGCCACCTATGAGCTGATCCAGATGATACTGGAAAAGAACAATATGCACGAGTTCGATGTGGCGAATATCTACAAATGGGTATTCAAAACCACTTGTGCCATCCTGATCCTGTCCAACACGTTCAATATCGTCATGGCGGTCTTTGATGTGTCCCAGAGCGTGATCGCAAGCGCGGCGGGCATCGTCACAGGCGCAACCGACATCACGCCGGATATGCTGGCCGATCTGGAAATGACCCTTGAAACGATGGAACTTGGCTCTCTGCTGGGCCTGTTCCTGCAATCGTTCCTCATTAAGTTTACCATGCTGGCGCTGAACATTTTTATTTTCGTAATCGTATATGGCCGCATGATCGAGATATATCTGCTGACCAGTTTAGCCCCCATCCCCGTGGCAACGCTCTCCAACCGGGAGCTTGGCTCGATGGGCCAAAATTATCTGCGCTCCCTGTTTGCCGTGGGCTTTCAGGGTATGCTGATCCTCGTCTGTGTTGCCATCTATGCGGTGCTCATTCAGGGTATTGCCACAGGCGGAGATCCCATCGGCGCGATTTGGGGCTGCATCGGCTATACGGTGCTTCTGTGCTTCATGCTGATGAAAACCGGGACAATCTCCAAAAGCATCTTCAGCGCCCATTGAGAAAGGAAAGGTGATCTTATCGCTGATACCGCCGCTTCTGGTCACGGTGGCCAGAAGCTGATCCCGGAGGGCCTGCACCTCTCCGACGGCATTGAGGGCCTGCGCTCCCTGCCGAAACATAGCGTGGATATGCTTTTGACCGATCCGCCCTATGGCACGACCCGGAACTTTTGGGATGTGCCGCTGCCGCTCCCGGAGCTGTGGGAGGCGGTGAAATGGGCCGTCAAGCCGGAGGGGGCGGTGCTGTTCTTTGCACAATGCCCCTATGACAAGGTACTGGGCGCATCCAACCTCGCCATGCTCCGCTATGAATGGGTATGGTACAAGAGCCGCTGCACGGGCTTTCTCAACGCCCGCCGCGCTCCGCTGAAAAAGACGGAGAACATTCTGGTGTTCTACCAGAAGTCCCCGGCCTACTTTCCGCAATTTGAACAGGGCAAGCCGTACAAGAAAATCCACCGTTGCAGCGGGAGCAGCCCCAACTACGGAAAGTTTGAACGCACCAGCGGCGAGTCCGATGGGCGGCGCTTTCCGGGGAATGTGCTGGCGTTCCCCACGGTGACAACGACGGTACATCCCACGCAGAAGCCCGTGGTCCTGTGCGAGTACCTGATCCGCACCTACACACGCCCCGGCGAGGTGGTGGCGGACATCTGCGCTGGCTCCGGCACAACTGCCGTGGCCGCGCTGAACACAGGTCGCCGCTTCGTCTGCTTTGAAACCGCCCCGGCCTTTTACGGCCCCGCCACGGAGCGCATCCGGCGGGCGCGGGAGGCTGTGGCATCTGGCGGGAAAGGAGAATGATGACAGGAACCTATGAAATTATTTACGCCGATCCCCCGTGGCGCTACTCCGCAAAGAAAGTGCAGGGTGCGGCAGAAAACCATTATCCCACTATGAGCATTGATGAATTGTGCGCGCTGCCTGTGGCCGAGCTTGCGGCCAAGGACAGCGCCCTTTTCATGTGGGCCACGTTCCCGCAGCTCCCGGAGGCCCTGCGGCTCATCCGTGCGTGGGGCTTTACCTATAAAAGCGTCGCTTTTGTCTGGCTCAAAAAGAACAAAAAGGCGGATAGCTGGTTTTATGGGCTGGGCTTCTGGACGCGGGCCAACGCCGAGGTCTGCCTGCTGGCAACCAAGGGACACCCAAAGCGGCAGGCCGCCGATATTCACCAGTTTATCATTTCGCCCATCGAGGCCCACAGCAAAAAGCCGGACGCAACGCGGGACAAGATCGTTGCCCTCATGGGCGACAGGTCCCGCGTGGAGCTGTTCGCACGGCAGACCCCTCCCGGCTGGGACGTGTGGGGCAACGAGGTGGAGCCGACAGCGGGCCTCTGGTCACGGTGGCCAGAAGATAGCGGAAAGGAGGACGTATCTTGCCCTATGTGAATGTTCCCAACGATCTTTCCAAGATCAAGACGAAAATTGCCTTTAACCTTACCCGCCGCCAGCTTATCTGCTTCGGCGGAGCGGCTGCCGTGGGTATCCCCGTGTATCTGCTGACCCGTCACGCGCTGGGCGGCACCGGGGCGATGTTCCTGATGATCGCGCTCATGCTCCCAGCCTTTTTCATGGCGATGTATGAGCGTGACGGCCTGCCCTTTGAAAAGGTGGCCCGGAATATCATCCGGGCCAAGTTCCTGCGGCCCGGTGTGAGGCCCTATCAGACGCAGAATATCTACGCCCCGTTTGCGGGAAAGGAGGTCACACTTGAGCAAAAGCCCCAAGAAGTCAAAAAGCCTGACGCGGGCCGGTAATCGTCCGGCGACCATATCGGCCCAGCAGACCATTCCCTATGTGCGGATGCTGCCGGACGGCATTTGTCAACTCCCCGGAGGTGTTTACACAAAGACGCTGGAATATGAGGACATCAACTATTCCGTTGCGTCCGCCGAGGATCAGACGGCCATTTTCGGCGGCTGGAGTTCGTGGCTGAATTATTTTGACAGTTCGCTGCCGTTCCAGCTTTCCTTTGTCAACCACCGCAGCCGCTCCGGGAGCCGCTACAAGGTGAATATCTCCGAGGCGGATGACCGCTTCAACAGCGTCCGCACGGAATACACGGGGATGCTGAAAAACCAGATCGCCAAAAGCAACAACGGTATCGAACGGGCCAAGTACGTCACCTTTTGCATCCCCGCTGAAAATGTGGCCGCCGCCCGTCCCCGTTTGGAACGTGTAGAGGCGGACGTGATCGGCAACTTTAAGCGGCTGGGGGTACAGAGCCAGCCCCTCGACGGGCGGGAGCGTCTGGCCCTGCTGCACGGCCAGCTTCACCCCGGCAGCCGGGAGCCGTTCCGCTTCAAGTGGGCGGACATCGCCCATACGGGCATGGGGACGAAAGACTTTATCGTGCCGGACAGCTTTGACTTCCGCCAGAGCCGCTCGTTCCGCGTGGGCCAGACATGGGGCGCGGCGTCCTATTTGCAGATTATGGCGTCGGAGCTGTCGGACAAGCTGCTGTTGGAGATTTTGGAGCTGGATGCCGAGCTGACTGTCACCATGCACATTCAGACAGTGGATCAGGTCAAGGCCATTAAAACGGTCAAGGGTAAAATCTCCGACATCGACAAGATGAAAGTGGAGGAGCAGCGCAAGGCTACCCGCGCCGGATATGACCCTGACATTCTCCCGCCCGATCTTGTCACCTTTTCCAAGGACGCCGCCGAGCTTCTGGCCGACCTGCAAAGCCGCAACGAGCGAATGTTCCTCTTGACGTTCCTGATCGTCAACACCGCCCCCACGCGGGAGCGGCTGGAAAACGACATTTTCACCGTGAACGGCATCGCGCAGAAATATAACTGCGCCGTCAAGCGGCTGGACTGGCAGCAGGAGCAGGGCTATATGTCCTCGCTGGCCCTCGGCTACAACGGCATTGAAATTCAGCGCGGCATGACCACCAGCTCCACGGCCATCTTCGTTCCCTTTATGACGCGGGAGCTTCGTATGGATGGCCCGTCCCTCTACTACGGCATGAACGCCCTGTCCCATAACGTCATCATGGCTGACCGCAAAAAGCTGAAATCCGCCAACGGCCTTTACCTCGGCTCCACGGGCAGCGGCAAGAGCTTTGCCGCCAAGCGTGAATTGCTGAACGTCTTTCTTGCCATCCCGCAGGATCGCATCATCGTGGTTGACCCGATGGGCGAATATGCCCCGCTGGTGGAGCGGCTGGGCGGTCAGGTCATCGAGATCGCGCCGGACAGCCCCAACCACATTTCCCCGATGGATGTCCAGATGGACATGGGCGGCGGGGACAGCCCCCTGTCCCTGAAAGCGGATTTTCTGCTGTCGCTGTGTGAGCTGGTGGTGGGAGGCCGGGACGGTTTGCAGCCTATCGAGAAAACCGTTATTGACCGCTGTGTGCGTCAGGTGTACCGGGAGATGGCGCTGGGGCTGGAAACAGCCAAAACGCCGCTGCTCCAAGATTTGTATGAGGAGCTGCTGCGCCAGCCGGAGCCGGAGGCCAAGCGGATCGCAACGGCGCTGGAGCTTTACTGCACAGGCTCCCTCAATCTCTTTAACCATCCTACCAACGTCAACCTCAATTCCCGCGTGGTGTGCTTTGTGCTCAAAGGCATGGGCGAAAACCTCCGCAAAATCGCCATGCACATCACCAACGATTTTGTCACTTCTGCGGTGGGAACCAACTTCAAAAACGGCGTGGCGACATGGTGCTATTTTGACGAGTTCCATATCCTGCTCCGTGACCCGCTGACCGCCAGCTACTTCGTGACCGTCTGGAAGATGCTCCGCAAACAGGGCTGCGTCCCCTCGGCCCTGACGCAGAATGTGAAAGACCTGCTGGCCAGCCGGGAGATCGAGAACATTCTGGACAACACAGATTTTATGATCCTGCTGTCGCAGGCGCAGAGTGACCGCGCCATTCTTGCCAAGCAGATCGGTATTTCAGAGCACCAGCTATCGTATATCACGCAGTCCAACTCCGGCGAGGGCCTGCTGTTCTATGGCAGCGTCACCATCCCGTTTGTTGACCGCTTCCCCCGTGGCGAGATCTACGACTTGCTGACCACCAAGCCGGAGGACGCCGCCAATGGAAAACAGGCAGAATAAGCCGCCCGAGGGCGGGGCTGCTTCTGGTCACGGTGGCCAGAAGTTCCATACCGACAGCGAACAGGCCAAGCTCCACAAGTCCAAGCTCCGCATGGAGAGCCGGGAGGAACGGCTGAACAAGGCCCGCGAAAGGCTGGCAAACCAGAAGCCGCCGAAAAAGCCCGGCCCCATCAAGCGGATTGCCCGGATTGCCGGACATGAAACCCACGCTTTTCTGCACGGAAAGGTGTATCAGGAGGAGCGCGACAATGTAGGCGTGGAGGGCGGCCATTTTGTGGAGCGTTCCGGCGAGGCTGCGCTGCACTATGGGCGGCACAAGGTACGCAGAGCCATCCGGGAGCACCCGGCCAAGGCCGCCGCCCGTGCGGAATCCCGGTACATCAAAGCCACGGCGGACTACCATTCCCGCAAGTTTGCACAGGAGCAGCCGGAGGCGCAGAGCGCCGCCGCCCGGTTATGGCACCGCCACAAGCTGAAACGGGAGTATCAGCGCAAGGCGCGGGAAACCGCCAAGCAGACCGCCAAGGCTGCCGAACAAACCGCGTCAGCCACGGAGCGGTTTGTCCGGGAAGCGGCGGCGTTCGTCAAGCGGCATCCCGTGGGGACGCTGATTGCGCTGGGCTGTCTGCTGGTGGTGCTGACCCTGCAATCGTGTATGTCCTCAATGGTTTCCGTGGGAAACAGCACCCTTGCAGCCATCGCCGCCAGCACCTATAAAGCGGAGGACGCGGATATGCTGGGGGCCGAGGCCGCCTATTGCGCTTTGGAGGACGAGCTGCAACGCTACCTCGACACCTACACCCGCACCCACGATTATGATGAATACCATTTTGACCTCGACACCATTGAACACGATCCCTATGTACTGATCTCCATGATCTCCGCACTCCATGAGGGCGCGTGGACATTGGACGAGGTGCGCGGGACGCTGCAAGACCTCTTTGACCGCCAGTACATTTTGACCGAGGATGTGGTGGTGGAGGTGCGCTACCGTACCGTTACCCGGACGGACAGCGAGGGCAACGACTATGAGGTGGAGGTGCCGTACAACTATTACATCTGCTATGTCACGCTGGAAAACTTCAATCTCTCCCACGTCCCGGTTTACATGATGTCCGAGGAGCAGCTTTCCATGTACGCCCTGTATATGTCCACGCTGGGAAACCGGCCTGATCTGTTCCCCTCGTCCGGCTATATTGGGAAATACATCACCAACCGCCCACCGGAGCATGAAGTCCCGGAGTCCTATCTGGACGATGAAACCTTTGCCGCCATTCTGAAAGAAGCGGAAAAGTATCTCGGTTTCCCCTATGTGTGGGGCGGCAGCAGTCCGTCCACATCCTTTGACTGCTCCGGCTTCGTCAGCTATGTCTACAATCAATGCGGCTGGAGCTTCGGGCGGCTGGGGGCGCAGGGCCTTTATAACATCTGCTCCCGAACGAGCGGCCCCCGCCCCGGTGATCTGGTGTTCTTTGTCGGCACCTATGACACAGCGGGTATTTCTCATGTGGGCATCTATGTGGGCGACGGCTGGATGCTCCATTGTGGCGACCCCATCAGCTATGCCAACCTGAATAGCAGCTATTGGCAATCCCATCTTTACGCCTACGGGCGACTACCGTAAAGGAGGTTTTTTGATATGGCAATTACGAAAAGCGCAAAGATCGAGGCCGAGATTGAAAAGGTCAAGGCCAAAATTGCCGAGCAGCAGGCGCGGCTTAAAGAATTGGAGCAGAAGAAGCTGGAGGCCGAAAACAGCGAGATCGTGGAGATCGTGCGCGGCATGAGTATCTCCCTTGCCGATCTGCCGCTGGTGCTCCAGCAGTTCCGGGGTGGCACTTCTGGTCACAGTGGCCAGAAGCCGACGAAACAGGCGGAGGTGACGGAATGAAAAAACTGCGGCTTTTGCTGATAACGCTTTGTGTGTCCGTCCTCATGGGCAGTATGGCGGTTACGGCCTACGCCGGAGGCGGCGAGGAATGGGACGGCCTTGCCCCGGTGGAGCCGCTGCCCGCCGAAACCGTTGACCCCGGCGAGGGCTTCACCGAGGACGGCAACCTTGTGACCCGTGACCTGCTCTACGATAAGGCCACCAACAAGCAGTTTATCACGGTGCAGACCAGCGGCGGCAACACCTTTTACATCGTCATTGACTATGACAAGCCCACCGACGAGGACGGCGAGCAGTATCAGACCTACTTTTTGAACATGGTGGACGAGGCCGACCTGCTGGCGGCGATACAGGCGGCGGGCGGTGAGCTGCCGGAGTGTTCCTGCGCGGATAAATGCGCCGTTGGTGTCATCAACACGGATTGTACCGTCTGCGCCGTGAACATGAGCGAGTGCCAGGGCAAGGCTCCCGAGCCTGCGCCTGTGGTAGAGCCGGAGCCTGACCCCGAGCCGGAGCAGCCCAAGGCCACGGGCAACGGCGGTATGCTTCTGCTGGCGCTGGCCGTGGTGGTCATTGGCGGCGGCGCTGGCTGGTACTTCAAAATCTACCGTCCCAAGAAGCAGCGGGCCGCTGAGTCCGAGGCCGACTACGGCGGCGAGTATGACGGCGCGGAGGACTATGACGAAACCGCTCCCGAGGATGACGGGCCGCCGTGGGACGAGGACGGTGAAGAATGAGGTTTACCGACAGCCCCTATGAGGACTTTATGAAAGAAAAGAGCTACTTCAAGGGCGTCCCGCCCAACCTGCCGCCCAAAGGCTCCCGCTGCGACGGCTGCCTCTATTGGCATGGGATCGGCTGCGTGTTCTGCTACCGGGAGCAGCTCAGGGTAAAGACAGGGGGCAAACATGAGCCGTGAATTGACCCGGCAGGAAAAGGCGGCGATCCGCTCCCTTGTGAAGCGGTGGTGTGCCAACTATGACAAAGACATTGGCTGTCTGCCGCTGGATTGCGAGTGCTATATGCTGGGGAAATGCTGGACGGGCGCTTATTGCCGCTATTTCCGTTCGGCGGTGCTGCCCCTTGATCCCGTGCTGGAAAGGTCGCTGACCGTGGAGACCGTGGCGGAAACCCGGCCCTGCCCGGTGTGCGGCAGGGCTTTCCTCCCGGACGGGCGGCAGCGGTACTGCTCCCCGACCTGCGCCCGTGCTGCAAGGCGGCAGAAGCAGCGCGGCTATATGCGGAAATACCGGGGGTAGGCTGTGAGCATTTGACCCCGGAAAACACCCTTAATTGTAGGGCTTTCCGGGGCCGCTTCATGGGCGGGGCGTATGATTTCATAGCCCCGCCCGGTTTTGCAGAGATATTGCTAACATTTTGGAAAGGAGGTCGTATGGACAAAAACCAAGGCTATGAGATCATTCAGGCCGTCATGCTGGAAAATGGCAGGGGCTTTGCGCTGGGGCATCATCCTACCGCTCCCTCGCCCTATGTCACATGGGCTTGCTATGACGACAAGGACGGCCAACGGCAGTATGAATGGGGGCATTACGGCAGCGACCGTGCCGCTCTGGAACAGGACTTTGCGGCGCGGGTACAGGAATACCAGCGCCTTTACAACGTCGGTGTCAAGCAGACCGAGGCTCCCGGCCTTTACAAGTATTACTCTACCCAGCGCCCCGTGGACATTGGGACATTTCCCAAGCCGCCCCGCAACGCCCCGGATGAGATCGTCAACTACGATCAGCGCGTCCCGGTTGAAAATGGGGCATTTCTGGCGTGGGGGCATTTGACCTATACGCGGCCATTGACGAAACGGCAGGCGTCTGACTATGAGCTGCGGCCTGCGCCTGACAATCCCGACAGACCCCGCCCGATCCGGGAGCAGATGAAAACCGCCGCAAAGCAGGCCGAGGCTGACCGGGGCCAAGCTGCCCCAAAGAAAAACGCCCCTGACCGGGGCGACAGATAGGAGGACATTTATGGATCAGGAACGCAATCCCAACAAGAACGCCGAGCTTTCGATGGAGCAGAATTATAATCAGATCGATGGCATCATCAACAATCTGCCTGCGCCGCCCCCAGAGGAAAAGCCGCTGGACAGGGTACGGGAACACCCGCCCAAGCGCCGCAGCCGGGAGCGTGAGGAGCGTTGACAAAAAAGCGTGTCCGCAGCGTTCCCATCTATGTGTGGGTACGGCCTGACGAGCTGGAGGTTATTCGGGAGCGCATGGCCGAGGCGGGCATCCGCAACATGAGCGCCTATATCCGAAAAATGGCGTTGGGCGGCTATGTGCTCCACGTTGACCTTGAACCTGTCAAGGAGCTTGTGTCGCTCCAGCGGCGCTGTGCAAACAATCTTAATCAGGCGGCCATCCATGCCAACAGCTACGGCGGCCTGTACCCGGACGAGCTGAAGCGTCTGCAAAAGGACTATGCCGACCTGTGGGGGCCGCTGTCTGATTTGCTGGCCCAGCTCTCCGCCATTGTAACGATGTGACACAGGGGGAACGGCCCCGCGCCGTTCCCCGGCTGTCCGCACCTCTGGTCATCGTGACCAGAAGTGCGGAGGGCCGGGACATCCTTGAGTGCCGATTTTTTCAGAGTTATAATAGACATATACAGGAAAAAGGAGGAACCCCCTATGCGGATCATATTCAAAATTCTTGCCGCTCCCTTTGTGCTGGTGCTGACCCTGCTTGTGGCCATGCTCTCGTTCCTGCTGAGTCTTTCCGCTGGTTTGCTCTCCATCCTCGCGTCGGTGCTGGGGCTGCTGAGTGTCCTGATGCTGTTTGTGGAGAAAGACATTTCCACGGGGATCGCGGGGTTGCTGATGGCGTTTGCTATTTCGCCCTTTGGCCTGCCCGCGCTGGCCGGATGGCTGCTTGCCAAGCTGGACGAGCTGAACGGCTCCCTGCGGGGCTTCATCATGGGCTGAGTTCTGGTCACGGTGGCCAGAAGATGCAGAAACGGCGGCTGATCCCATCCGCCGTTTGTCGTATGGAAAGGAGGGATGCCTACGGCCACAACCTACCTCAAATCCCACAAGCGGGCCGATAAGCGGACGGCCCTGCAAAGTCTGAAAGACCACTTCGACTATGGGCTGAACCCGGAAAAGCTGGGGGCCGTTTCCTCCTACCTCTGCGATCCGTCCACGGCACACGCCGAGTTCATGCTGGTCAAAAATCAGTATCAGGGCGAAACCGACCGCAGGGCCGGACACGGGGCGCTGTGCTACCAGATCCGGCAGGCGTTCCCTCACGGTGAGGTGACGGCGGAGGAGGCCAACCGCATCGGCTATGAAACGGCGATGCGCTGGACAAAGGGCAAGTATCAATTTTTTGTCTGTACCCATATAGACAAGGAGCACATTCACAATCACATTTACTACAATTCCACCGCCTATGACCGCTCCCGGAAGTTTCGCAACTTCATCGGCTCCTCGTTCGCCCTGCGGCGGCTGTCTGACCGGGTATGTCTGGAGCACGACCTATCCGTGATTGCAAATCCCAAGCTCCACAGCAAGGGACGGTATCTGCACTACGGTCAATGGCTGGGCGAAAATCAAAAGCTCTCACAGAAAGAACAGATTTGCCTTGCCATTGACGCGGCCCTGACGGAGCGCCCCGTGGACTTCGCAGATTTTCTCCGGCGCATGGAAACGGCAGGCATACAGGTCAAGCACGGGCGCGGCGGCGTGATCTCGTTCCTTGTGCCAGGGCAACAGCGGGCGGCCCGTTTCCGGGCGGCCACGCTGGGGGACGGCTACGGCCCCGAGGACGTGCAGGCCGTCATTGACGGCAAGGCTCCCACACGAACGGCCCCGGTGCGGAGAGCGCCCACGCCCCGCCGTGTCAATCTGCTGATCGACATTCAGGAGCGGATGCGTCAGGGCAAAGGCCCCGCCTATGAGCGGTGGGCCAAGGTGTATAACCTTAAACAGATGGCGGCTGCGCTGCAATATCTGAAAGAGCACCAGCTATTTGAATATGACGATCTGGCCGCAAAGACCGACGCCGCCACAGAGTGTTTTCACACGCTGGCCGAGGACATTCAGCAGACCGAGGCCGAGCTTTCCCGTGTGTCCGATCTGATGGCCGCCGTGGTGCAGTACGCCAAGACCCGCCCCGCGTTCGATGGGTACAAGGCCGCCAAGTACAGCCGGAAATACCTTGCCGAGCATGAGGCAGAGCTGGCCGATTACCGGGCAGCCAAGGCGACAATGGCCGAGCTGCTGGGCGGCGAGAAGCTCCCCAAAATGGACGTACTAAAAGAAAAACGCCGCCAACTGGCAGCGCGGAAAAAAGCTCTTTATTTGGAATACCGCAAGGTCCAGCAGGATATGCGGGAGCTGGTGGCGGTCAAGGGCAGCGTGGATCACCTGCGCGGGCTGACGGACAACCAGCGCGATAAGGAGCAGGCCCGTTAGGGACGGCGACGCAGACAATATTTCTTCTGGTCACGGTGGCCAGAAGTCCAGCGGGTTTGGGGGCACCCCAACAAGCATTTCCGCATCACGGAAATTGCAAGTGTCAATACACTTGCCTTGCTTGCCGCTAACGCGCTCCCCCGGAACCCTCGCGAAAAACGGAGGCAGCGCCGTTTCTTACGCTTCCTCCGTTCCACGGTTTTCTATGATCGCGTTGATAATGCCCTCGACGAGCCGCAGCTCACTTTCGCTGAGAGAATTAAGTTGAATGTTGATCCGTTTCTTTGCGGCTTCATCGGCACTCATATCGGGATAAAAGTATTCGTCCACGGAGATACCGAACATCGTTACCATTTGGTAAAAGGCGTTTAGGCTCGGATGCTGTCCGTCATTTTCGTGATACATGATGGTACGCGGATCGCGATCAACAATGTATCCTAATTGCTCCTGCGTCATGCCCTCACGCTCACGGGCTTTCTTGATAGCAAGTCCGATTCCGTGAAAGTCAAATTTGCGCTCGTCCCGTTCAATTTTCATAGCATCACCACCTGATGTAATTTTACATTTCAGGTGGCAACATTTGAACGGCGTCAAATTTCATTTCACTGCATATTTAATTTCATGCTTAGAGAATTGATGACGCTGAAAATGTGATGTAAAATGTACTTATAATTAAATTTGTCCCGAAGATCAGAGGTTGGTATCTAAAATAAAATCAGAAATATTGTGAGGTTTCTGTGACATTTGGGTGCTACACTGAAAATGAAGGAGTGTGATACCATGCGAATTTTAGTAGTCGAGGATGATCGGCTTTTGAATAATACTTTATGCTATAACTTGAATACTGCGGGCTATACGGTTGATTCTGCACTGACAAAATCAGTGGCCAGTAGTTTCTTGACAAAGCAGGACTATGATCTGATTGTGCTGGATGTAAATTTGCCGGATGGGAACGGTTTTGACTTCTGCCGGGAGGTAAAAGAACGCCGTCCCGATACCGCTATTATCTTTCTGACCGCAAATGATATGGAAAGCGATATGCTCAAAGGGTATGAGCTGGGTGCAGAAGATTATGTGACAAAACCTTTCCCTATGAGTGTCTTTCAAAAGAAACTGGCGGTAGTGTTGGGGAGGCTGACAAAACAATATGGTGGTGATACTTATGAGGATGGCACACTGACCATCAATTTTTCAGAAATGAGTGCTACTCTATCAGGAAAGCCCCTTACATTCACCCCACTGGAATATCGACTTTTGAAAATCCTGATGAAAAATCCACAGATCGTTTTGACCCGGCAAGTCTTGTTGGAAAAGCTGTGGGACGCAGACGGAAATTTTGTGGATGAACACGCTCTGACTGCGGCGATCAGCCGGGTACGAAACAAAATCGAAACACCCGATCGTCAGTATATCAAAACGGTATATGGTATGGGCTATATGTGGATTGGAGGGGTGCTGAAATGAATGGGCGAAAAATCTCCGTCAACAAAGCCTGTCTCTTTTTAGCTGTTCTCCTGCTGGTGGCAATAGGGACGGTTTCAGCAGCTTTGTATGGGCTAACTCAGAATATAACCGCTGTTTGGTATGTACTATTGTTCGGCATCTTTGTGCTGCTTTGCGCTGTTTGTTTTATGGTGCTGGTTCGGCGTAAACTGGCAATGTTCTCCGATAGCTTTTGTAGTCTGATAGATGATATGTTGTCCGGGAATATGCAGCCGAAACAGACTGTGGAAGAAGAAAGTCTTTTCTATAAAATTGAGTATCGGCTGAACCGTTTATATGAAGTCATGCAGGAAAACAAGAACGGCATTGCACAAGAACGGGCTGACCTGCAAGAACTGATTTCCGACATCTCCCATCAGGTCAAGACCCCGATTGCGAACTTGAAAATGATTAACAACACCCTGCTTGAAAATGAAGTCCCTGTGCAAAAGCAAAAAGAGTTTCTTACAGCACAGGCCAGCCAGCTTGATAAACTGGATTTTCTCATGCAGGCTATGATTAAAACCTCTCGTTTGGAAACAGGTGTTATTTCTCTGGAAAAGAAAAGCCAGCCGCTTTATGACACGCTTGCCGCCGCATTGGGAGGTATTCTTCTGAACGCCGAGAAAAAACAGATCAATGTTCAAGTGGACTGCCCGGAGAACTTGGTCGTTTCCCATGACAGAAAATGGACAAGCGAAGCACTGTTCAATATTTTGGACAATGCAGTGAAATATACGCCGGAGGGCGGTCAAATCCGTGTTTCGGTTGAAAGTTGGGAAATGTATGTGAAAATCGACATTGCAGATACAGGCATTGGCATTTCAGAACAGCATCAGGGAGCAATTTTCAAGCGTTTCTATCGAGAGGACATCGTACATGATGTAGATGGAATTGGTATTGGTCTATATCTGGCTCGTGAGATCGTAACCTTGCAAGGCGGTTATATCCGGGTAACATCCGAGGTTGGGAGGGGTTCAACTTTTTCCGTCTTTCTGCCTCGACAATAAAATAAGTACGCTAAAAAACAAAATGTCACAGACCTATGACATTTGAGATTTAATTAAACAGAGGTATTTTGTTTCCCGTGACATTTCTGTGAGGTTTACCTTTTATGATAGAGCCATCAAAAAGAAAGGGTGGTGTTCTATATGAACATATTACAAACGACAGATTTGAAGAAATATTACGGCACCGAACCGAACATTACAAAAGCATTGGATGGCGTGACCCTATCCATTGAGGAAGGTGAATTTGTTGCCATTGTTGGTACTTCCGGCAGCGGTAAGTCTACTTTGCTGAACATGATGGGCGGGTTAGATACGCCAACTTCCGGCAGTATTAAAGTAAAAGGGAAAGAATTATCGAAACTCAAGGATGAACAGCTTACCATCTTCCGCAGACGTAACATCGGGTTTATCTTTCAGAATTACAATCTTGTTCCTGTGCTGAATGTCTATGAAAATATTGTCCTGCCGGTGGAGCTGGATGGTGATACCGTGGACAAGCGGTTTATGGATGAAGTAGTGAAAATGCTGGCTCTCGATGGGAAGCTGAACAGTATGCCTAACAATCTGTCCGGCGGCCAGCAGCAGCGTGTAGCGATTGCCCGCGCCCTTGTTTCCAAACCAGCTATTATACTTGCAGATGAACCGACAGGCAATTTGGATAGCCGGACAAGTAGTGATGTTCTTGGTTTGCTGAAAGTTACAAGTCAGAAGTTCCATCAAACGCTTGTAATGATTACCCATAACAATGAAATTGCCCAGCTTGCCGACCGAATTATCCGTATTGAGGACGGAAAAATCGCACAGTGACAGGGGGTGACATTGATGGATGATATTTTATTTGGGAACAATAATCAGGCAACAATCAATCGTCTTGCCAAAAGAAGCTACCGCGCTAATAAGCAGAGAAATGTTTTCGTTACCATCGCATTATTCTTGACCGCCTTTATGATTACATCTGTATTTAGTTTGGGGTGCAGTTATTTTGAAACCTATCAAATGCAGCAAATTCGTGCGATGGGCACGACTGCGGATGTGGCAATTACAAGCCTCTCAGAAGAACAATATGAAGAATTGAGCCGATCCAGCTTGGTATCCGTAGTTGGTGTCAGTCAGAGATTGGGCAGCATTGATACATCTGGAATGGACGATGCCCTGCTGAGTATTACTTGGATAGACGAAACAGAATGGCAAGAACACCGTGTACCAACAATTTCGGATATACACGGAGATTATCCGCAAGCAAAAAATGAAATTATGCTCCCTACATGGGCTTTGCGTGCAATGGGGATTGATGATCCACAGATAGGGATGAATATTTCCCTTTCCTATCAACTCGGAACAGATTATCAATATATCTCCGATGAATTTGTTTTGTCGGGCTATTATACAGATTATTCGGCTTCACGTGCAGGCAACCGTGGTGCCGCTTATGTTTCGGAGCTTTTTGCAACACAAACAGGGCTTCCCTTTGATAGTGTGTCTACCGCAATGATTTCTTTTTCTGATGACAGTAATGCCCTGCGATCCTGTGAAAAACTAAAACGGAAGATTTCGTTTACAGAAAGTCAGTCCTTTGAAATTGTACCTATTGCTCAGAGCAATTCCACCACCATTGTTCTTCCACTGGCTGCTATTATCGTCTTTATCATTATCAGCGGCTATTTGCTGATTTATAACATTCTGTATATCTCAATTTCAAGAGATACACAATTCTATGGACAGCTTAAAACGATAGGCACGACAAAAAGACAAATCAAGCGGATCGTGCGTTCTCAAATATTCAGAACGGCGGTGATCGGTATTCCCAGCGGCCTGATTGTCGGTGGTATTGTTTCGCTTGGACTTGTTCCGTTTGCCATGAATATGATGTACTCAAGCGATACAGACCTTGGGGAGATAGTGTCCTTTTCCCCCATTATTTTTGCGGGTGCCGCAATCTTCACATTTTTTACTGCAATCATCGGCAGCATGAAACCAGCGAAAATAGCTGCAAGTATTTCTCCTGTTGCGGCTTCACGCTATACGGAGGCAAATACAAGGAGTTACCGAAATCATAAGAGCCATAGAACAAAATTATCTCGGATGGCACGAGATAATATTTTTAGAAACCCTAAAAGCGCTTTCCTTACTTTTGCGTCCTTATTTTTAGGCTTAATATTGTTTTTGGTTTCTGCTGGTCTACTATCAAGCCTAAGTCCCGACAATTTTGTAAATCAATGGGGAGAAAGTGATTTCGCATTGACTTACAGCATTTCCGAAGAAGGAAACCTGCTCTCTGATGAAATGTTGCAGCAAATTGAAACAATGCAGGGAATTGAAAATCTGCGCGTCACTTATTCTGCTTCACCGTGGCCCACTATGGATGTCATTTACGACGAAAATGTATTCGGGAAATATATTGATTCCTTGGATGGCGTATCAGGTCTTGATCTTTCAAATGCGGAAACACGAAAAAACTATACAGATAATTTTTGGAGCGGCGTTTACGGAATAGATTCCAGATATATCGAAGAACTTAATAAAACGCTTGATAAGCCTATTGACTTAACCGCCTTTGAAAAGGGAGAGTTGGTGGTTTTGTCCGCTATGACGGATGATGAGGGAAACCTATTGATTCAGCCAGGGCAAGCAATCACCGTTGTCGGTGAGTCCGGGGAACAGGTCTTTACAGTGGCAACTGGCTTTCTGGACGCTGATTTTCAGAGTGGTCGAGGAAATGAGAAAGGTACTGCCCCTGATTTGTATATCAGTAAGCAGGCAATAGAGAAGTTGTCTGGAGAAACCAAAATCTTTCGGATTGCTTTTGATACGATTGATAGCAGTTATGACAAAGGGATTATGGAGCAGCTTCAATCCATTACTGCTTCGTCACCGGGCATTACGATTCTGTCACGATATGAAAAGCAGCAAGAAATGGCCGGATATTTGCTGACCTCAAGGATTATAGCCGCAGGGTTGTCCGCTGTATTTTTGCTGATAGGAATTATGAATTTCATTAACACAATGGTTGTTAGTGTAAATACTCGGAAACATGAATTTGCAACACTTGAAAGTATAGGAATGACGAAAAAGCAAATTAGAAATGTATTACTTTGGGAAGGCGTGTATTATTGGAGTATTTCTTTCCTACTGCTTGCCACACTGGGAACAGCGATATATATTCCAATATACTCAGCCTTTAGAAGAATGGTTCCTTATGCAGCTTTTCACTATCCTGTAATTTCTCTGTTGGTTGTCGCAGCTATTGTTTTGCTGGTCTGCTTGGCAACCCCCGTCATAACTTTCATGCAAAATGTTAAGCAAAGCGTTGTAGAGAGACTGCGGCAGAATTAAATATTTGCGATGAAAACCGGGAGATTATTCTCCCGGTTTTTCAAATCTCACAGGTTCGTGAGATTTCAGCCCATTATTCTGTCGAAACAGCGTGTGTCAGTGACATTTCTGTGAGGATTGCTTGTTAAGATAAGCGCAAAAGGAACAAGCTGCCGCACGACGGCAAAAGAAAAAAAGCCGTCGTACAGCAGCCTATCAACACGCCCATTTGAAACGGCGGCTTTGATTTTCAGAGCCGCCGTTTCTTTGCGATTGCACAAACCAATGACGACTTGCAGGGACACGGTAGCCGATTGGAGGTTATTTTGCCGTGTCCTTTTCTCTTTTTCGCAGTATCCATGATCTGCACCAGTTAAAAAAAGCATAGCCCCTCCATCGAAGCAGTCCGGCTTTGGATATGAACTATACCATGTAAGCAATCTTCTTCATAAAACATTTCTGCGCCCTGCAGGTCCGTTGCGACTTGCTGGGCGCTTTTTGCTGTTTTCCGAGGACAAGCCCGCCTCGAAAAAATTTTTTGAGAAATTTTCAAAAAGGAGGCTTTTAGCGGGTAGCGAGCGGCTTTGCGTTCGCCTTGTTAGCGGAAAGGGAGAAACCCACCTCATTCCCCCAGGAAAGGGGGTGAAAAGATGGATGTGATCCCCCGCAATGACTATGGCGAGCGGTGCCAGTTCGATGCTTACTGCAAGCTGGTACTGTACCATGAGGCAATCGACTACCTCCGGGAAATGCAGAGGCGCCGTGACAGGGAACTGTCATTCAGCGACCTTCCGCAGATGGAGATGGACAAGCTCTGCGTTGTAGATCATTACCCCAGTGACAGGTTTACATTCTCGTCCCACGGGTATGACCTACATATTGAAAACGAGCTTGTGGCTGATGCCTTCGCCGGTTTGCCTGTTCAGGAGCAGAGTATTTTGATCCTGCATTTTGTTCTGGACCTGCCGGATCAGGAGGTTGGCCGCCTTGTTGGAATGTCTCGCAGCGCCGTTCAGCGGCGAAGGGCAAAATCATTGACCGAGCTGCGGATCAAGTTGGCCGCACTCATGCCGAAGGGAGGTTGAAGGTATGAAGAAACCCACTTACAAGGGCAAGGAGCTTCTTCCTCTTTCGGTGATCGACGCCGCCCGTGACGGGGACTCTCAGGCTGTGGATCAGGTACTCCGGTATTATGAGGGCTATATCAATAAGCTCTGCACCCGGACGCTTTACGATTCTGACGGCCAGTCCCATGTCCGGGTGGACGAGTACATGAAGCGCCGATTGGAGATCAAGCTCATTCATTCCATTGTCAGCATGAGTTGACAAGCCCGGTCTGAAAGCAGAAACAGCTTACCCTTTCCCTGTTTCTCTCTTTCGTGGCTGGAGGCAGCACCTTGACAAAGAAAGCCCGTTGGGAGGCCTCCGGCGCAGCATAAGGCAGACGGATACATTCCTGTCTGTGCCGAGCCATACGGCCGGTGCGCCATGACCCTGTTGCAAGTCCGCAGGACGGGACCACTGTAACGGGCGAGCGAACAGCACCAGACCGCAAAGCAAGCGTGGCAGCTTGTGGGCAATGACACACGGGCAGGGTTAAAGATACTCGCGCATTGAACGCCCGCAAAGCATTGTGCGCCGCACCCATCAGCATGGGCCGGGGTGAGACTCCCGTGGAGCTGTGCCAGCAGCCGTCCGTTTTCTGTCTCTTTTGATGCAAGAAATGGTTTTGTATTTGAAAGGGTGAACTATATGCAAAACGAAGTAAGAACCGCACCGCAGATGGTGCGTGAATATAAAATCGGGAATACAACTTATGTTGTGAAATCCCATTCCAAACCTGACGCCACGGAGGACGCCGTTTCCAAAGTGAAGCGTCTGATACGGAATGACCTCCGAAAAAATACTGCAAACAAATAGAAAAAGGCAGCAGACAGTTTCCAGGCAGCGCGGTATAATTGAGTTAGGAAAAGCATTGTCTGTTTGACTGTCGGATAAGGAGGTTAAAATGTTACAGTCAAACACCCGCCCTGCCGTGAACAGTTTTCCTTTTACCGTTTTGAGTAGCGATGAAATCACCGCTCTTTACTGTCGGTTATCCCAGGACGACAAACAGGAGGGCGACAGCAACAGCATTATAAATCAGAAGAAAATCCTCAAAAAGTACGCAATGGACAGGGGATACACCAACATCCAGTTTTACATTGATGATGGTATCTCAGGCACGACTTTCAACCGGGCCGGCTTTCAGAGCATGATCGCAGATGTGGAGAGCGGCAAGGTAAAGCGGGTTATCGTCAAGGATATGTCCCGCTTGGGCCGTGACTATCTGCAGGTAGGTATGTACACGGAAATCTTCTTCCCGGAGCATGATGTTCATTTTATCGCAGTCAATGACGGGGTGGACAGCAACCAGGAAGATAACGAGTTTACCCCCTTCCGCAACATCATCAATGAATGGTACGCAAAGGACACCAGCAAGAAAATCCGTGCAGTGAAGCGTTCAAAGGGAATGGCCGGAGAACATATCGGCTCCCATCCTCCTTACGGTTACAGGAAAAATCCTGAAAACAAAAAGGAATGGATCGTAGATGAAGAAGCCGCCGAAGTGGTCCGTGAAATCTTCCGTCTGTGTGTCAGTGGTTATGGTCCTACCCAGATCGCAAATATGCTGACGGAAAGAGAAATCCTCTGCCCCACCTACTACGCATTGGAAAGAGGCGAGAAACCGCGTACCGTACTTCCTCCCCATAAATACGCATGGAACGGCCCGGTTGTCGCAATGATACTGGACCGGGTGGATTACCTGGGGCATACGGTAAACTTTAAGACGCACAACAAGTCTTACAAGTGCCATAAGAAAATCAAGCATACTCCCGATCAGTGGAAGGTCTTTGAAGATACCCATGAGGCCATCATTGACAAGGAAACGTTTGAGATCGTCCAGAAAATCCGGGCCGGGAAAAGACGGCCTACCAGGATGGGGGAAATGCCCATGTTCTCCGGTCTGCTCTACTGTGCAGACTGCGGGAGCAAACTGACCTTCCATCGGAAAGCTGATGAACCGGCAGAAAAACATCATTATGTCTGTGGAAATTACAGGAACAATACTTCCAACTGTACCATGCACTATATCCGTAACGTGGTAGTGGAGCGAATCGTCCTGGAAAACCTGAAAGAAGTCATCCGCTATGTTTCCAACTATGAGGATGAATTTGTGCGGATGGTGATGGATGCCGATGTGCGGCAGAAAAACCGTGAGCTGGCGCAGAAGAAAAAGAAGCTGATTGAGCTGCAGAAGCGTATCGGGGAACTGGATACCATTTTCCAGCGTATCTATGAGGACAACATCGTTGGCAAACTTTCTGACGAGCGGTTTATGAAAATGTCTAAAGGCTATGAGGAAGAACAGCGTACCTTACAGGCCGAGGCGGATACCATTCAGAATGAGCTTCAGCAGGAAGAAAAGAAAAGTGTTGACGTGAAGCGCTTTCTTGCCATCGTAAAGAAATACACAGAACTGACCGAGTTGACACCTGAAATCTTACGGGAGTTTGTCGATAAGATTATCGTCCATGCACCTGACAAGAGCAGCGGCAGACGGTTACAGGAAATTGAAATCATCTATAACCATATCGGAGAATTTGACCATTCAAAGGTCACTCTCTGGAAAGGAAATGCGGTATAGCATATCCCGTGCCATACCGCATAATCCTAAATCTTAAAAACATCCTTACGAAAACCTTGTTAATACAGGCTTTGTAGGGATTTACCTATTTGTTCTCGTCCCACCAAGAATCACCCTCTTGTCCACCCTGAATATTCCGTTGCGGCGAAGCCGTCTGTCCGGAAAAATGGAAACCACCTGTCC
>OMGF01000801.1_pt1 | contig 25397 bp, 24 predicted proteins | sample 1645861 | NCBI WGS metagenome assembly OMGF01 (sample SAMN05578586, study PRJEB25193) | human gut metagenome | biome: Human Microbiome; feature: human-associated habitat; material: feces | host: Homo sapiens | place: USA:Birmingham
AAACGAAAAGGAGATTCGCCATGCTGTGTATTAAAAATGGTACCCTTCATACCGCAGTTTCAAAAGAACCGGTTTTGGCTGATATTCTTATTGATGCCGGTAAAATTGTAGAAATCGCACCGCAGATCAATGGCAGCTTTGAAAAGGTGATCGATGCGTCCGGGCTTGACGTATGACCGGGATTTGTGGAGGCGCACTGCCATATTGGTCTCGATGGATACGGCTCCGGAAATGCTGGTGCCGATTACAATGAAACAAATGACCCTGTCACTCCGCAGCTCCGGGCTATTGACGGAATTAACGCGATGGATCCGTGCCTTAATATGGCCGCAAAAGCCGGTATCACCTGCTTTGCAACAGGTCCAGGCAGCACCAACGCTCTTGGCGGAACATTTACCGCTATCAAACCGAACGGAAAGCGTGTTGACAATATGATCGTCAAGGAAGCGATTGCCATGAAATGTGCTTTCGGTGAGAATCCCAAGCGACGTTATGGTGATAAAAAAATTGCGACCCGTATGACAAATGTTGCACTGATCCGTGAGGCATTCCGCAAAGCAATCCAGTACAAAGCAAAAGTTGATGCTGCTGATGGTGACATTACAAAGATGCCGGTCTATGACGCAAAATGTGAGGCTCTGATCCCGGTCCTTGAGCATAAAATCCCATTAAAAGCTCATGCACACCAGGCAAACGATATCTTCAACGCGATCCGTGTTGCAAAAGAATTTGGTCTTGATATCACTCTGGAGCATGTCACTGAAGGTCATCTCATTGTAGATGAGCTTGTAAAAGAAAATCTTCCTCTTGCCGTTGGTCCATCCTTTGGACATGCGTCAAAATTCGAAATGCACAATAAATGCTGGGAAACCGCCGGTATCTTAGCCAACGCTGGCTGCCATGTTTCCATCATCACAGACGCTCCTGTTGTTCCTCTACATTATCTTCCGCTCTTAGCAGGTTTTGCAATCAAGGCCGGAATGGGCGAATACGATGCTCTCCGCGCAATTACGATCTGCGCAGCCGAGCATATCGGAATTGCTGACCGGGTTGGTTCTCTTGAAGTCGGCAAGGACGCTGACGTTGTGATCACCAATGGATCCCCGTTTGAAATAAGCGGTCAGATCCATCATGTTTTGATAGACGGCAATGAAATCAGATAATACCCATACCTTTTAACCCTCCTAAACCTCCTTTTATTCACTTCGTTGCCTCTCTTTTTTTATAGTACTGCCGCTGCATCTATTTGCTGCGGCAGTACGCATTCTATATAAGGAAAGGATTGTCATATGAATTCTCATCTTATCGTTGATCTCCACTGTGATACTTTGCTGGAGCTTCGATTCCAGAACAAGCATTTATCGGAATATGAGGGACATATTACCCCGGAAAAGCTCTGCATCGGCAACTCTCTTCTCCAAAGCTTTGCCGTGTTTACACCGACAAACGGAATTGCGGAACGCCACCAGATCACTGATTCTCCTCTGAAATGGTTTCATGATACCGTAGATCTCTTTGATCGCGAGATTACTTCCATGCCGGAACTTTTTATGCCGGTCCGTAACTCCTACGATATTCGGAAAGCACCTTCTCAGAATAAAATTTCTGCGCTGCTCACCATGGAAGACTGTACAGCCGCTGACGGAAATCTTTCCAATCTTCAGACATTCTATGACCGTGGTGTCCGCATGATCGGTCTGATCTGGAATTATGAAAACTGTATGGGATATCCCAGCAGCAATTCCCCCGTTGAGCATGCCCGTGGATTAAAGTCGTTTGGTCTTGAATCTGTTGCCGAAATGAACAGATCGTCCATCATATGAGGTACATCGCCGATGTTGCCGGAATCGATACCGTTGCCATCGGATCTGATTTTGACGGAATTGAGTGTGGTCTGGAAATGAAGGATTATTCGGGATTTCCGGGACTGATCGCCGCTATGGAAAAAGAATTTTCCCCGTCTGAGATCGATAAGATATGTTATCAGAATGCGCTCCGCGTCTTTGCGGATGTACTGCATGACTAAATTTGCTGATTTCTTTATAATTTTGCTTCCTCCAATATTCATTATATAGCCCCCGCCTTATTTTTCCCAAGGTGGGGGCTGGTTTATCGTATTTAGCGAGTCCGCTCCTCTTCCATCACCTCATGGACCTTCTTACGGATCATCGCCGCCTGATGCGGCGTAAGTGTTCCGCCTCCCATTCCCCAGGTGTGGGAGACAGGCACAAAGTCTGCTTTCGGCATCTCTCCGAAAACGATTTCAAAGCAGACGCAGGCAGCGATATAATTTCCAAGATTATTCTGGTGTCCAAAATCTCCTGTTTTCTCTTCTGCGAGATATGGATCTCCGATTCCACACTTCACGACTTCATGATATGCCCTCACCACCGGTGCCAGCAGGATTCCCTTATTTTCCGGTTCTTCACAGAGATGTCGGTACCACTCCATATTTCTCTCCACCATCTCCTGCTCCGACAGGGTCAGCTGATATCTCCATCCATCCCGTTCATACCAGTCTCCCACGTTTCCTGCCTTCCATGGTTTCGCTGTCTTATCCCGGAAAAATCCATACTGATAAGCATGAGGTGCCCACAGAACCATCTTCGCGTGTTTTTCTTCTGCCCTTTTCTTCAGGATTCTGACTGCCTTCTCCATATTTTCCCGCAGCGAATAGTCCTCTGCTCCCGGCTTTCCGCTATGGGTTGACAAAGCCTCATCGCTGTTTCCCGCAAAAAAGCAAAAATCATATTCCTCATTCGCGTCTAATACCTTTTGGCACTGCTCAGCACGTTCCATGCTCTCCGGGATCAGTCCCGCATACTGGGCAAGTCCCGTTCCTCCCCAGTAGCTGTATGCCACCTGCGCATGGTATCCGTCCGCCTCCGCCATCTGACGGAAATATTCATAAGTACTGTCCCAGAGTCCCGTAAAGCTGTTTCCGGTGAAAGCCACTCTCGGTCCGTCCGCAAAATAACTTAATGTTACTTCTGCTGCCGGATCCTCAGACACCCAGGTATGGGACCGCTGCCATGTTTTCCTTTTTTCTTCATCTCTCCATACAAGCGCATGAAAGGGTTCTCCGCGATAAACTCCCGATTTTTCATCATACAGTCCCGGATCTATGATCTGTTCTTTTCCTTCATAAAAGGAAGCCGCATGAAACGGAGGGATATTTTCTGTACGATCTCCACTCTTCCATGTTTCATGCGCCTCGATCCTCCCAATAAACTCTGTCCGTTTTTTTCCTGCGTATTCTGTTGTCACCGTAATATTCCCGACACGGAACGTGTTATGATTTGCGACCCGGATTTCTATTTCTTTATCTTTTCTATATGTTACTGTCATTTCCAGATTATCATAACTATACTTCATAGATGATCTCCTTCCTGTAATTGCCCTTTGTGGCCGATTGATTCCCCTCTCCCCTGTCTCTGTGTATTAGAATAAGACAACAGCCGCCTCTGAGATCAGGGGCGGCTGTCGATCGCAACCGCCTACAATTCTAAGCAGTTACTGAAAATAAGGGGTATATGAAAAATTATATAATGAGGGGGCTAAATCACATATCTTTGACAGAACCGTCAAAGTACCGTTTTGCGGAGTTGCTTCCACGCTCATGAAGCGGATAAAGCTCCGATGCATTCTCCGAAAGTTCCACACCGATACCAGGTTTGGATGGAATTTCCAGATAACCGTCCTTGAATTTTAACGGTTCCTTCACCATTGCATCTTCCTGACCATTCAGGCAGAATCCCGGGAGCTCCTGAATTCCAAGGTTCGGAATGCTTGCGCAGATCTGCAGGCAGGCTGCGGTGGATACCGGACCTAACGGATTGTGCGGGATCACGAGAACATCGTGTGCCTCCGCGATCGCTGCTACCTTCTTTGCGGTGGTGATTCCACCGATGGCGCATACGTCCGGGCGGACATACTGAGCAGCATGGCGGCTCATCAGGACCTCAAATTCTCTGAGACTTGTGAATCGCTCACCGGTAGCGATCGGAACGCCGATCTTTGACGCGACTTCCGCCATGGTATCGTAATTATCCGGTGTCACCGGATCCTCCAGAACCATCGGGCGATATGGCTCCACTGCACGTCCGAACGCAACTGCTTCCGGAAGCGTCATTCCACGGTGTGCCTCTAATATGAAATCGAAATCATATCCCACGGCTTCTCTGCAGATCTTCACTTTTTCAAGTTCCATCTCGATACGACCGGAGAAATATTCGTCATGGCCTTCTTTTAAGGACTTGTCATTTCCGTTGACAAAGATCTTCGCTGCTGTAAATCCCTGCTTTTTCAGGTCTATATAACGCTTCGCCAACTGTTCCGGATCCTTATCCCGCACCATCGGAGATGCATAAACACGGACCTTATCTCTTGTGAGACCGCCAAGCAGCTCGTAGATCGGTACGCCGAGAGCTTTTCCCTTGATGTCCCAGAGTGCGATATCGATGGCGGAAATTGCACTCATGACTACGGATCCGCGGAAATATACGGAACGGTAAAAATTCTGGTTAAAATCCTCAATCTTAAACGGATCTTTTCCTATCAAATATTCCTTGAATTTCTCAATAGCCGCAGCTGTCGCCATCAGATAACCCCAGTTGCCCGCCTCTCCGAGTCCGACGATGCCCTCGTCCGTGTAAACATGGACGAACAGGTAATGTTTCGCAAAAACAAGTTTTACATCTGTGATCTTCATGGTAGTTCCTCCTATAAAAATTTATCCGCGAGGGAGATCGCATCCAGATCTCCCCCGTAAAATCAGAATGCAGGATATACAGTCATGGTATAAACAACATTGACGATTGAAAGCAGAATACAGATCAGCCAGCCACTCTTAAAGAGCGCTTTCAGATCATATCCGCCTTCTCCCATACACATTGCTACTGCCGGTGTCGCCATCGGTGTCATAAATGCAGTCTGGCATGCAGATGCCACGCACATAACAAGTCCCATCGGGGCTGCCCCTAAGGACTGGCAGGTCAGAAGACAGATCGGAACAAATACTGCCTGCACGGAACGGTTCAGCATGAACTGGGTCATGAAGAACGGAATGACGAAGAATAAAGCGCCTAAGAGGTAGTTGTTGTGGGTACCACCGACTGCTGTCGCGAGCCAGCCACCAATCGCGTCACCGGCGCCTGTATTTACAAGTCCGTTTCCAAGTGCAAGAGCACCTGCATAGAGGATCAGCATTTCCCACGGGATCTCAGCCAGAGCCTTTTTCTGATCCACAACTCCGAACATCGCCATCAGGATACTGCCTGCAAGGGCGATCCACCAGGATGCGATGTGGAGCTGTGTGGAGAAAATCAGACCGATCATGGTTACGACAAAGATCACCATACCAATTTTATCAACCATCGGAGACAATTTGCTGGAAATATCCTTCTGTTCTTCTGCTGCCGCAAGTTCAACTGCCGCCTTGCTCGGACACATTTTCGGTCCGATCGTCATAGCCCATACCAGGCAGAGAATGATAACCGGAAATCTTGCAAAGAAGAAATCGAGCGGAGCAAATTCCAATCCGGTAAACTGGTAAGTTTCCAAATAACCGTTGAACTCACCGGCTTTCTGGATGGAGGTCGGAAGAGGAAGTGCGAAACAGCAGGCAACCACGATAACCATTAACGGGAAAATGTACTTGGAACGGCTGTTTCCGGTTCTGTCACAGAGTGCGCAGAGTAACGGTCCAATAATAGCATAAACAACCATCGGACTTCCCATGAAGTTTGTCAACAATACGCCAAGCAGCAGATATCCGAAATAAACTTTCATGAATGAACCATTTGTGAGCTTCAAAAGCCAGTCACACATGATCTTTACGAGCGATGTGCGGCGGAATCCCGATGCTACCATAAAGCATGCGCCCATGAGGATCGTGTTGATATTTGCGAATCCACCGAGAGCACCGTTTGCGTCCACGCAGCCGGTAATGTAGAGCGCAGCGAGTGATAAAAGTGCAGTGACCCACATCGGGATCTTATTGATAATGTAGCTTAAAAGCGTCAATGCAAATATGACAATGCAGATGACTAATTTATTATCCATGACGTACTCCCCCAAAACTTATTATATTGTTATCTTTATTTGATGAAACTTACCTGCGGATAGATCTCCTCTAACGCCTTATCTTTTCTCTCGTTAAATGTGACCTTGTTTTCCTCAAAGAGATTTCTTCCGTCCGGATCAATGGAGACGATTAACGGTCCAAGTTCCTTCACATCACAGTGCCATAAGGTCTCCGGCATTCCGAGGTCTCTCCACTGTGCTTCCACGATCTGCTCCACATGGGTTGCGGCAACAACAGCACATCCGGCCGGGAATACGCAGTGGATCGCCTTGAAGTTCTTGCATGCGTACTCCGTATTCGGGCCCATGCCGCCTTTTCCGATGATCACGCGGACGCCGGTCTGCTCCACGAATTCCTTCTCGAACTTTTCCATTCTCATGCTCGTTGTCGGTCCAATGGAGACCATCTCAAATTTGTCATCTGGAAGCGGGCGGATGATCGGGCCTGCGTGGAAGATCGCCGCATCTTTTACATCCACCGGAAGTTCCCTGTGCTCTTCCACAAGACGGCGGTGAGCCACGTCACGGCAGGTCGTCATGCTTCCGTTTAAATATACGATATCGCCTACATGGATCCCCTCGAGATCCTCAGCGCTGATCGGTGTTGTCAGAATTTTCTTTCCGTTCTTTACCTCAACCATTATAAAGTCACCTCCGAATGTGTTGTGATCGTGTAATTTAAGTCTTTATCAAAGATAATGTGTCCGCGACGGTGGGACCAGCAGCCGACATTGACCGCAACGCCGATCGCCGATGGATGTCTCGCCGTATTTTCGATATTGACGCCCATGACGGATGCTTTTCCACCCATTCCCTGCGGTCCGAGACCGATATCATTGATTCCCTTTTCGAGAAGTGCTTCCATCTTTGCGGCACGCTCGTTCTCATTGTGGCTTCCGATCGGACGCATCAGTGCTTTCTTGGAAAGAAGTGCTGCAGTCTCGACAGATGTGGCAACGCCTACACCAACAAGAAGCGGAGGACATGCGTTTAAGCCGTAGCTTGTCATAACGTCAAGGACGAACTTCGCAACACCCTCATATCCGGCACCTGGCATTAAAACCATCGCTTTTCCAGGAAGTGTGCATCCGCCACCTGCCATGTAGACATAAATCTCACACTGGTCGCTGTTCGGGACGATATCCCAGAATACGGTCGGTGTTCCCTTTCCGACGTTCTTTCCGGTGTTGTACTCATCAAAAGTCTCGACACTGTTGTGGCGGAGCGGGGCATCCACAGTCGCGCGGACAACCGCTTCCTTTAAAAGGACTTCCAGATCATCGATCAGAGGGAACTTTGTTCCGCATTTTACCCAGAACTGGATCACGCCGGTATCCTGACAGCTCGGTCTGTTTAACTCAGAGGCTAATCTCTGGTTTAAGTTCATTGTCTCATAGATGGACTTTGCAAGCGGGTTTGTCTCCGCCTCTGCTAATTCTGAAATTTTTGCCTTTACATCGTCCGGGAGATGCTTTCCGATATAGTCCGTAAAATGGGCGATATATGTGGTAAGCTTCTCCACCTGCTCCTCTCTGTTCATCATATAACCTCCTTAAAATTTTTGACTGTCCGTGCTTTAATTTTGACTTCCGGCAGTCATTTGATTTTCGTCTGCATGTTGATTTCTTGTGTTTGATATTTTATTTTTTATCATGTATACAATTTATGTACTTAAAATAAAACAGTATGATGAAAAAGTCAATACCAATTTTACTTTTCATCATACTGTCTAATTTGTAGCTTATGTTTTTGTGCATTGTAGACAAATCGTATTTATTCTCTGTACCGCGTCAGCATATCATCCAGGCTTCTCCTGATATGTTTCTCCATCCGCGCTCTCGCGGTCTCCGCGTCCTTCGCCGCGATCGCCTCATAAATTTCCTTATGTTCCACAAACGATTTCTTCGCGTACTCCATCTCCGTCATCTGGACTCCCATGGAAAGTCCGTTCCAGAGTTCTGAGAGCATTGTCACAAGCTTCTCATTCCCCGACGCATTCCAGATCTCGTAATGGAACGACTGGTTCATATCCGAATATCTGCTGCTGTCTCCGGAAGCGAGCATCTCCTCCGATGCCTTCAGACAGTTTTGCAGGGCAGAGAGATCTGCCCCGGTTTCCACGCAGAGCACACAGGCGTACCCTTCAAGCACTGCCCGGATCTGATAGTGATCCCGCAGCGTCTTTTCCGTAACCCCTAAAACGGTGGCTCCTTTATTCTGTTTCAGCTCTAAAAGCCCATCCCTCGCGAGGATCTGAAACGCCTCCCGCACCGGAGTGATCGACACCCCAAGCTCCTGAGCCGTCGCCTCGAGCGCCAGCGTCTCGCCTTCCTTAATCTGTCTCGATATAATTGCCTTTCTGAGCGCCGAAGCGACCCTCTCCCTCGCAGGCATCAGTTTTACCGGTTTTAATCCAAGCATATGATTCCATCCATTTCAAATATTATGGCATAAGTATACTTCCGAAATCCGGACAGCGCAAGTAGCTTCCCGCTAATTTCCAGCACTTAGGCAGTGGCATATTTCCCACTCACTGTCTCACAGGCCCGTTTAAGTTCTTCTGGAAGTATCGCTCTTGGGCACACAAGTTTCAGACGGATAAAGCCGTCGGAATCCCCATCAGGCCACGACAATACTAAAACGATGGTCAAAATCTCTATTGTTACTTTGTTTCAAGAGCGCTATAATAAACATGTCCGCTAATCACGAACTATTACTATTCTCAGGAGGATTTACCCATGAGTGACAAGACCGTTGTATTAAACGCAAAAAAAATGAACTTTGACGGAAATCTCGACTTTTCTGTTCTCTCTTCCGACGTGACCGTCTACGATGATACCACACCGGAACAGCTCTTAGAGCGCATTGAGGGAGCCGATATTATCGTCACAAAGGAGATGCCGGTAAACGGTGACCTGATCCGCAAATTCCCGGCTTCCGTAAAGCTGATCTGCGAGGCCGGTACCGGATACAACAATCTGGATCTCGATGCTGCAAGAGAGATGGGGATCACCGTCTGCAATATCCCGGCATACAGCTCTGAGCGCGTAGCCCACACAGCGATCATGATGATCTTAAATTTAAGCTCCACCATGCAGGTCCAGATGAAGATGCTGGCAAACGGAAACCATGATAACTTTACGAAAAATCTTCAGGTTCCCCATGTTGAGGTAAACGGAAAGACTTTAGGAATCATCGGCGCCGGACATATCGGAAAGACCGTGATGAAGATTGCAAAAGCTCTCGATATGAACATTCTCGTGTATACAAGAACACCGAGAGGCGACGAAGACGGCATCCGCTATGTGGATCTTGAGACAGTCTTAAAGAACAGTGACTATGTTTCCCTGCACTGCCCGTTAACTCCGCAGACAAAGCATATGATCAATAAAGAGACTCTTGCGCTCATGAAGCCGACCGCCTTCCTGATCAACACCTCCCGCGGTGCTCTCATCGATGAACCGGCTCTGATCGAAGCGCTTGAAAAGCGCCAGATCGCAGGCGCAGGCCTCGACGTCCAGGAAACTGAGCCGCCGAAAGCCGACAACCCGCTCTACACCCTCGATAACGTGATCCTCACCCCGCATATGGGCTGGAAGGGACTTGAGACAAGACAGCGCCTCGTTTCCATCCTTGCCGGAAATGTAAAAGGATTCCTTGAGGGAACACCGGTGAATGTAGTTTCATAACTCAAATATAAGGAACTTTTCATCTTTTAAGATGATATAGTTCCTTTTTTGTTACTGTTTGCGCAAAGCGTGAATCGTAACCATTTTTTAACTACTGTACAGAAAGAATCCTTGAAATATTCTCGCAATTCATGTATGATGGAGTTATGATTTGAAAAGAGGAGGAATTCCAATGATTTGTATCAAGAACGGAACACTTCACACAGCGGTATCAAAGGAAACTTTTATCGCTGACATCCTGATCGACGGCGGAAAGATCGTAAAGATCGGAAAAGGTCTCTCTGCTGACGGCGCTGAGGTTATTGACGCTACCGGACTCCAGGTTTATCCGGGATTTGTTGAGGCCCACTGCCATATCGGTCTTGACGGCTACGGGATCGGCTACGAGGGACATGACTACAATGAACTGAATGACCCGGTAACTCCACAGGTACAGGCGATCGACGGAATCAACCCGTTTGACCCGTGTATGAAGATGGCCGCGAAAGCCGGTGTTACCTGCTTCGCAACCGGTCCAGGCAGCTCCAACTCCATTGGCGGAACCTTCGCTGCTATCAAACCGGTTGGAACCCGTGTTGACAATATGATCGTAAAATTCCCAATCGCTATGAAATGCGCTTTCGGTGAAAACCCGAAACGCTGCTACCAGAAACAGGGAATCTCCAGCCGTATGACAAATGCCGCAAAAATCCGCGAGGCTTTAAATAAAGCGAAGGTTTACAAGGCAAAGATCGAGGCGGCCGGTGATGACGCTTCCAAGCTTCCGGCTTACGACCAGAAGTCCGAAGCTCTGATCCCGGTATTAAACCATGAGATCCCGTTAAAAGCCCATGCCCATCAGGCAAACGATATCTTCACTGCGATCCGCATTGCGAAAGAGTTCGGTGTCGGCCTGACTCTGGAGCATGTGACAGAGGGGCATATGATCGTAGATGAACTCGCGAAGGAGAATCTCCCGCTCGCGGTAGGTCCGACCTTCGGACATGCCTCCAAATTTGAGCTTCAGAATAAGACCTGGGAGACACCGGGCATCCTCGCGAAAGCCGGATGTCATGTCTCCATCATCACAGACGCGCCGGTAACCCCGCTCCACTACCTGCCGCTCTGCGCAGGTCTCGCCATCAAAGCCGGTATGGACGAGTATGACGCACTCCGCGCCGTAACCATCAATCCGGCCGAGCACATTGGCATCGCTGACCGTGTCGGTTCTTTGGAAGAAGGAAAAGACGCCGATGTTGTCATCGTCGACGGCTGTCCGTTTGATGTGACAGGCGTGATCAAGCATGTGCTGATCAACGGCGAGGAAGTTTAAACGCACTAAAAAACTGAGGATTTCTGACTGTCTGTATTTGCAGTCGGAATCCTCTTTTTATTTAACCATCATATGTAAAAGTTCTCTGCGCAGATCCTGCTGCCGGAAGTTTCCTGGATACATGGCAGCTAACATAAAAGACCAGGAACATCTCTGCCCCTGGTCCTTCAAAAACTCCTTTATCATTTATCCAAGATCCACATCAATCATTCTCAAATACTGGTTCTGTCGGCTCACCGTATTCTTCTTTCGTGCTCGCCGTCTCATCGTTGATCTGAGTCAAAATTCCGCTGGAATTTACCTTAAACTTGTTTCCGTCGCGGTCCTTCACCGTCGTATTCTTTGAGATACGTCCGGAGGAGTTTACAACGTAAGTCTGGTATCCGTTGCTTCCATTCGGGATACTGATCAATGCGTAACGGCTGGAGCTGTCCGCTTCCTGAAGCTTACCCATATAATAGAGATAGCCATTCTTCACACCGCTGACACCGCGTCCCGCGTAGGTTCCCTCATTAAAGTAGAAGGTCGTCTTATTTCCATCGCCTTCCTCCACTGTCATCTTTCCCTTTACGGAAATTCTGGAGGATGCATCAAAGTAATAGGAGGTGTACTCTCCTGTCGATCCGATCTGTATCTTCTTTAATCCCTTCACCGGATTTCCCTTCTGGTCAAAGAGATATGTCTTTCCGTTGATCTTGACAAAGTCACTTGTGGACGCTTTTCCGTCCTCCGGACCTGTCTTCGGTGTTCCATCTTTCTCGAAATAGTACCAGACAACCGGCTCATCCACATTGTCCTGGAGCTGTTCCGGCGGATTTAAGGAGAGCCATCCGGTGATCGACGCACCGAGAGTCGCGTTCTGGATCCCACTCTCCGCAAAATATCTCCAGTTCTCGATCGTGTCCTTACTTGCATTCTCCGGGTCACCTTCTAAATACACCCATCCGGTCTGCATCCGTCCGTCCTCGTCGAAGCAGTAATATTTGCCATCGATCTTCATCACCTTATAATCGCCGCCGTTACTGCTCGTCGACGGGCTGTTCTTCTTTCCGCTCGCAGAGAAGTAGAACCAGTATTTTCCGTCGTCGCTCTCCGGTCCGTAGAGATCCTTATCCTCATCCTTCGGCTCCAGATACTTCCAGCCGGTGACCATAGCGCCGCTGGAGCTTAAATAGTAATCCCCATCCTCGGACCATCCGGTCTGCATAATTCCGTCGGAATCAAAGAGATAACTCTTTCCGTCGATCTTCTTCCAGCTGTCCTTCGTGACTTTTCCGCTGGAACCGAAATAGAACCAGTATGTCGTCCCATTATCCCTGCTGTACGGGGAAGCCAGCTGCATCCATTTATTTGACACCATGATTCCGTTGGAATCCACATAGTAATCATTGTCTGCCCAGCTGTTGACCGCCATCTCGCCGCTGCTGTTCAAATATCTCCAGAGGTTGTCCGCGCCCTTTTTCCACTCGTTTGTCACGCGGTTTCCGTTTTTATCAAGATACGTCCATATATTATTGGAAAGCGCCCAGCCTTCCGCTGCGTAGGCGTTCATCGTCAGACATCCGAAAGTCAGGACCGCCGCTGCTGCCAGTATTCTTAACCCTTTTTTCTTCACTCGCTCCGTCTCCTTCCTGTACCCCAAAAGGCGCATAACTATCGCCAACATCCATTCCGGATCAGCTTCGCCGATGGGATTTCTGCCTTCCGGCCGTATTTTTCATTTCGCAATACATCTGATTTTATTTTACCAGTAACTCCCTGATTATTCAACAGAAAATACCTGTCAATTCTCTTAAGTCCCCACCACAGTTCTGCCGCATTCCCGCCACAGAAAGACACATTTTCCGTTCATGTTCCCCATATTTTCGCCAACATCCCGCATTCCATCCCCACTCCTATTTGACAGTATCCCCCGAATCTATTATACTGGTATATCATAGGCATTTTATGCCCCTGATCCGTTTTTACGCAAAAAAGTCTAAAGAAAGAGATGGAATACAATTATGTGGATAGCAGATGGATGGAAGGACTATGAAGTCATCGACTGTTCCGGCGGTGAAAAGCTGGAGCGTTGGGGAAAATATATTCTGGTCCGTCCGGATCCCCAGGTTATCTGGGATACCGATAAAAAAGCACCACAGTGGAGAAAGATGAACGGCCACTACCACAGAAGCTCCAAAGGCGGCGGCGAGTGGGAATTCTTCAGTCTCCCGGAGCAGTGGAGCATCAACTACAAAGGCCTGACCTTCCAGTTAAAGCCCTTCAGCTTTAAGCACACCGGTCTTTTCCCGGAACAGGCGGCAAACTGGGACTGGTTTGGCGAAAAAATCAAAAACGCGGGACGCCCGGTCAAGGTCTTAAACCTCTTCGCCTACACCGGCGGAGCGACACTGGCAGCCGCGAAAGCCGGAGCTTCCGTGACCCATGTTGACGCCTCCAAGGGCATGGTTGCCTGGGCAAAGGAGAACGCGAAGTCCAGCGGCCTTGAGGACGCGCCGATCCGCTGGATCGTGGATGACTGCGTAAAATTCGTAGAGCGTGAGATCCGCCGTGGAAACCACTATGACGCGATCATCATGGACCCGCCTTCCTACGGAAGAGGCCCGAAGGGCGAGATCTGGAAGATCGAGGACGCGATCTACCCGCTCGTAAAGCTGTGTGCAAAGCTCCTCTCCGACAAGCCGTTATTCTACCTGATCAACTCCTACACAACCGGACTTGCCCCGGCGGTGCTGACTTATATGCTCGGAACAGCCGTTGTTCCGCAGTTCGGCGGAACTGTAAGCTCCGAGGAGATCGGACTTCCGGTTACAAGTTCCAAACTTGTACTCCCGTGCGGCGCTTCCGGACGCTGGGAAGCGTAATTAATTGAAAGGACCGGTAAACATATGAAGATCATCATTGTCGGCTGCGGAAAAGTCGGCGTGAGCCTTGCGGAGCGCTTAAGCGCCGAGGGCCACGATCTCGTTATGGTCGATATGAATCCGCAGAAAGTGGAACATCTTTCCAACCAGTTTGACGCCCTGGGAATCGTTGGAAACGGCGCCAGCTTTAATATCCAACAGGAAGCCGGAGTTGAAAGCGCGGACCTCTTTATCGCTGTCACCGGCGAGGACGAATTAAACCTCCTCTGCTGCCTGATGGCGAAGAAGACCGGACACTGTGACACCATCGCCCGCGTAAGAAACCCGCTCTATAATAAGGAAATCCGCTTCATTCAGGAAAAACTCGGACTCTCCATGATCATCAACCCGGAGCTGACGGCGGCCAGAGAGATCTTAAAGCTCTTAAAATTCCCGTCCGCCATCAAGATCGACACCTTCGCAAAGGGACGTGTCGAGCTTCTCCGTTTCCGCTTAAAACCTGAGATCGGTTTCGGCGGAAAAACTGTCATGGATATCATGCGGCAGTTAAAATGCGATGTCCTGATCTGTGCCGTTGAGCGCGGATCCGAGGTCGTGATCCCGAACGGAAGCTTTGTCCTTCAGGATACGGATATCCTCTCTATCGTGGGATCTCTTGAAAATACGGCTCAGTTTTTTGAAAAGATCGGTCTCCGCTCAAAATCCGTAAAAAATTCCCTGATCATCGGCGGCGGCACCATCGCCCACTATCTGGCCCAGGACCTCTTAAAGATCGGGTTCCGTGTCCGGATCATTGAGCAGCGGAAAGAGCGCTGTGATTACTTAAGCGAGGTGATTCCCGGCGCTGACATCATAAACGGGGACGGAAGTGATCGGGATCTTCTTCTGGAAGAAGGCCTGACCTACGCTGATTCCCTTGTGGCCCTCACCGGACTTGACGAGGAGAATATCTTCCTCGCCCTCTACGGAAAGCTCCACTCCAACGCAAAGCTCATCGCGAAGGTCAATAAGATCGCCTTTGACGACGTGATCGACAGCTTCGGTATCGACAGCATCATCTACCCGAAGTACCTGACGGCAGATTATATCTTACAGTACGTCCGTGCCCGCCAGAACACCATCGGCTGCAACGTGGAAACTCTGTATAAGATCCTGGACGGCCGTGCCGAAGCACTGGAGTTCTCCATCAAAGAGGATTCCGCTGTCACGAATGTGCCGCTTATGGACTTAAACTTAAAGGACAACCTTCTGATCTGCTGCATCAACCGCAACGGTCAGATCCTCACCCCCCGCGGTCAGAATATAATCAAGGTCGGGGATACCGTGATTCTCGTGACCACAAACCGCGGTCTCGGTGATATCCGGGATATCTTAAAATCATAAAGGAGCGATTCCATGAATTATTCGATGATCTTTTATATTATCGGCTGGATTCTGGACGTGGAGGCGGCGCTTCTCGTGCCGTCCCTGGCAGTCTCCCTGATCTACCATGAAAGCTGCGCGCTGGCATTCTTCATCACGATCGTCCTCTGCCTGATCCCAGGTGTGATCCTTGTCCGCAAGCAGCCGAAAAACAAGGTATTCTACACAAGGGAAGGTTCCGTGACGGTTGCCTTAAGCTGGATCGTCATGAGTATCATGGGTTCTATCCCGTTCCTCTTAAGCGGATCCATCACAAATCCGGTGGATGCCCTGTTTGAGACTGTGTCCGGATTTACGACGACCGGTGCCAGTATTCTTCCCGCCGTGGAACCGCTTCAGCACGGCATCCTGTTCTGGAGGAGCTTTACACACTGGATCGGCGGTATGGGAGTTCTCGTGTTCCTTCTCTGCCTGCTTCCTCTTACCGGAAGCGGCTATCATATGAACCTCATGAAGGCAGAGAGCCCGGGCCCCTCTGTCACAAAGCTGGTCCCGAAGGTGCAGTCCACCGCAAAGATCCTCTATGGGCTCTATCTCTTCCTCACGGTTCTGGAGTTTATTCTCCTGCTTGTGGGACGGATGCCGGTGTTTGATTCCCTGTGTACCGTTTTCGGTACCGCGGGAACCGGAGGCTTCGGCATCAAGAACGACAGCTTCGGAAGCTATTCCACCTACCTTCAGGGCGTAGTTACCGTGTTTATGATCCTCTTTGGCATCAACTTTAACGTGTACTTCCTCTTCTATATGAAAAAGCCGAAGGAAGCACTGCGCTGCGAGGAGGCGCGATGGTACCTCGGGATCATTGCCACGTCGATCCTCGTCATCACGTTTTTTGTCCGGGATTTCTTCGACAGCCTGTTCCTCGCGTTCCACCATGTCGCGTTTCAGGTTGCTTCCATCATCACGACCACCGGATTCGCCACCGTGGATTTTAACCTCTGGCCAACGATCCCGAAAACGATCCTGGTGCTCTTAATGTTTATCGGTGCCTGCGCGGGAAGTACCGGCGGCGGCATTAAGGTGTCCCGTGTCGTGCTGTTATTCCGGTCCCTGACAAAGGAGCTCTCCCAGAGTCTCCATCCGAATCAGGTCCGCAAGATCCATTTTGAGGGACGCGCGGTGGATCATGTGGTCCTCCGCTCCGTAAATGTCTTCATGGCGGCATACATCCTGATCTTCGCTATTTCCGTGCTGCTCATCGGCATCGACAACTTCGATCTTGTGACAAACTTTACCGCCGTCGCGGCGACCTTAAACAACATCGGACCGGGATTGGAACTTGTAGGCCCGGCCCAGAACTTCGGGCTCTTCTCCAACTTCTCCAAACTGGTCCTCACCTTCGATATGCTTGCCGGACGTCTCGAGCTGTTCCCGCTGCTGCTGCTTTTCTATCGGGGTACGTGGAAGAGATTCTAATTATACAAGCATTTCCGATAATAGATGTATTTTGACAATTTGATCGATCTTCGTTGAAAAATTTGATTGCCGGAAATAAAAAGTGGATATCCCAGAGTCACATCATGGACTCTGGATATCCACTTTTCTTTTTGTTTTTCTGTCTTTTTTCCACCGGACAGCGGGCAGGCGGGCATCACCGTTTCCCTATCATATTTATCTATGACGCTCAATCGTCCATATTGTATCATCCAAGTGCCACGTCAAGCATCATCATCAATGCAAACCCGACCGCAAACCCGATGGTCCCGATATTCGAGTGCTCTCCCTCCGCAGTCTCCGGGATCAGCTCCTCCACGACCACGTACATCATCGCTCCAGCCGCAAAAGCCAGCAGATAAGGGAGAATCGGAGCAAGAAGACGGTATAAAAGCAGTGTCAGAACGGCAGCAGCCGGTTCTACCACCCCGGAGAGCGTCCCATACAGAAAGGAACGGTTCTTGCTTATTCCTTCACTGTGGATCGGCATGGAAACGATCGCTCCCTCCGGGAAGTTCTGAATCCCGATCCCGATTGCCAGAGCATACGCTCCCGCCAGCGTGATCCCGCTGTTTTCCATAAGGAGCCCGGCAAACATGACTCCCACCGCCATTCCCTCCGGAATATTATGGAGTGTTACCGCTAAAACAAGCATCGTCGTTTTTTTCAATGTACCGGATATCCCCTCCGGCTTCTCTGTTTCAAATTGAAGCTGTGGCACATGGCCATCAAGAAACATCAAAAACAGGATCCCGCAGAAGAATCCGGCCACAGCCGGCAAAAAAGCAAGACGCTCCAGATTCGCGGAAATCCTCATGGCCGGAATCAGAAGAGACCACACGGAAGCTGCCACCATAATACCGGAGGCAAAGCCCAACAATCCCTTTTTCACGTGATCCCGGATCCCATTCCGCATAAAATAAACGCTTGCTGCCCCTATTGTTGTCCCGGCAAATGGAATCAGGATTCCAAGAATGATCATTCCCATTATTTTTATCTCCTTCACTCTGTAAAGACCTTCCGAATCACGGTCAGATCTTCACAATTCTCCTTCTATAAGCTATGAATCCTCCCATCAAACCGTGTAATACGGAAAAGAAAAGATCCAGAACCAGAAGTGACATATACTTCTGACCTGGATCTTTATCTCAGCTGAGAAGGCTCCTACCTCTGTTGGTGGTGAGTAATGGAGTACTGGTATTATGCTGCCACAGAGCGGCGGGATGCCTTCTTCTGGTTCTTATATGGATCCGGACGGAACAGCATATAGAGGAATCCGAGAAGAACAATAACGGCTGCTGCTGTGCCGATTCCGAAGGAACCACCTTCCATAAGAAGTCCGAACTGGTAGAACATCAGTGCTACACAGTAAGCGAACACGTTCTGGAAGATAATCGCGAACCAGAACCACTTTCTGGACTGCATCTGCTGGGCCATTGTGGAAATAGCCGCCAGACACGGGGAGTTTAACAGGTTGAATACAAGGAAGGAGAAGGCTGCTGCCATTGTCGGGAACCAGTCTCTGATCGCGGCTGCGACAACGTCTGTCTCCTCGGAGAGATCCTCGCTGACATTTGCAAGGACACCCATTGTGGAAACGATACCCTCTTTTGCGGAGAATCCGGAGATCGCCGCTGCAACGCACTGCCATTTGCCCCATCCGAGAGGAGCGAAGATCCATGCAAGAGCGCTTCCGAGGATTGCCATCAGGCAGTTTTCTGTATCTTCTACCATACCGAACGCACCATTCTCGAAACCGAAGGTGGAGAGGATCCACATGATCACGCAGGCAAGGAACAGGATTGTTCCGGCTTTCTTAATGAAGCCCCACAGACGCTCCCAGGTGTGCATGAGAACGGTCTTGGCAGACGGGATGTGGTATGCCGGTAACTCCATAACGAACGGAGCTGCCTCGCCGGAGAACGGTTTTGTCTTCTTTAACATGATCGCTGCTACAAGAACGCAGACGATACCCAACGCATACATTAAGAATGCTGTATTTCCCGCATCGGAGTAATCTCCGGAGGTCCAGCCGACCATGATGCCGCCTAAAAGAGCGATAACCGGAAGCTTCGCACCGCACGGAATAAATGTGGCTGTCATAATGGTAAGACGTCTGTCGTTATCGTTTTCAATGGTCTTGGAGGCCATGATACCCGGGATACCGCAGCCGGATGCGATAAGGAGCGGAATGAAGCTCTTACCGGAAAGTCCGAAGTGACGGAACACACGGTCCATGACGAATGCGATACGTACCATGTATCCGCAGTCCTCAAGAATGGAAAGCATTAAGAATAAGAGTGCCATCTGTGGGAGGAATCCGAATACAGCGAAGAGTCCGCCGAGGATGCCGTCTACAACAAGACTCTGGATGAAGTCGCTTGCACCTGCTGCCGCGAGTGCCGCGCCTGCCCATTCCTGAATGCCGCCGCCGAATGTATCATTTGCCCAGTCTGTACCCATGGTACCAAGTGTACTTACGCAGATGTAATAAACGAACCACATTACTGCCGCGAAGATCGGGATACCTAAGATACGGTTTGTAACGATCTTATCGATCTTATCGGATGTGGAGAGCTTCTTGCCGGATTTCTTAACAGCCCTGTCGATCACGCTTCCGATGTATGTATAACGCTCGTCTGTGATGATACTCTCTGTATCATCATCCATCTCTTTCTCAAGACGTGTAACCTCCGTGTTGACCGCTGCCATAGCGGATGCCGGAAGATGTAACTGCTCGATGACCTTGCTGTCCTTCTCAAGAAGCTTGATCGCGAACCATCTCTTCTGGTCTGCGTCCACAACGTCACCGACAGCCTCCTCAACCTTCTCAATTGCGTTTTCTACGCTTCCGGAGAAGATGCCTGCCGGGTTCTTCCACTCGTTCTTCTTCGCTGCCTCGATTGCCTTCTCGACAACCTCCTTAAGGCCTGTGCCCTTTAATGCGGAGGTTTCAACGACTTCACAGCCGAAGATCTCGGAAAGCTTCTTCACATCGATCTTATCCCCGCTCTTTGCAAGCAGATCAGCCATGTTTAACGCGATTACAACCGGAATACCGATCTCGAGGATCTGAGTCGTCAGATATAAGTTTCTCTCAATGTTTGTTGCGTCTACCAGATTGATGATCGCCTGCGGTTTCTCGTGAACGAGATAATCACGGCTTACAACTTCCTCCAGTGTGTACGGGGAAAGGGAGTAAACACCCGGAAGGTCTGTGATGATGATCTCCTCACCGCTCTTGGCAGATTTTAATTTACCTTCTTTTTTCTCTACTGTTACACCCGGCCAGTTTCCGACGTACTGGTTCGCGCCTGTGAGGGCATTGAACATGGTCGTCTTACCACAGTTCGGGTTGCCGGCTAATGCGATTTTAATAGCCATTTTTCATCCTCCTATTTTCCTGCACTTGTGTTGTCACTGTCCACACTCCGCGGGGACAGCAACCGTGTTTTGCCAATGCTTTGCATACACATCAGGTAAAACATTTATCCCGTCATCAGACTGTAACGACTTCGACACTTTCCGCATCGTCTCTTCTCAAAGACAGTTCATATCCACGGACCGTGATCTCGACCGGATCACCGAGCGGCGCTACTTTACGAACGTAGATCTCGCTGTTTTTGGTAATGCCCATGTCCATGATTCTGCGGCGGAATGCGCCCTCTCCGTTGATCTTTACAACTTTAACCGTTGTATGTACCGGAACTTCACGTAATGTCATGTCTTCTCCTTTCTATCCTTGTGAACCGCTCCTGCGGTCCGGATCCATTCCCCCGCCTTTTGTGAATTTTTTCCAAAAGTTTTCGATTAGCCGATGCTAATTAGCGCATGCTAACCATTGGGGAAAAAGCAAAGTGGGAAATCTCCCACTTGAACTTTCATCATCCATAACTGCCCATTCTTCCCAGTCTGCACTTCCCTGCGGGATAAGGCAAACTGCTGAACAGTCACCGTCTTTTTTCACAGCTACTGCACCATAACGTGCTTTGCCATCTCCTTGTTGATCGCGACTCTGGAATCCTTGATGTTTACGATCAGGTTTCCGTTGAGTTCAGAGATCACTGTCACTGCCGCTCCGTCCACGAAGCCAAGATTCGCGAGGAATCTCTTTGTGTCCTCCGCTCCGCCGACACGCTGGATCATGCCGGTCTCACCGGCACGTAAAAATGTCATTGGCATCATGTTTCCTCCTCTTTACACTCCCATCCGCTCAGGCTTTATGAGCTTTCGGAGCTGTATCGTAATGGACACTGCCGCATCCGCTGCAACCGGAACAGGAACCGCAACAGCCCCCACAGGAACCGCTCTTCTTCTGTTTCCGGATACTCTTTATCACACCGATCACGGCCATGGCAACCAGCAACAAAACAATTACATCTGTAAGCATTTCCATCACCTCTCACCAAACCATTTATGGGAATAATCGTATTGATAACGAATATCAATTTCAAGTGAATTATATGACTTCATACCCAACTTGTCAACTGGTATTTAATAATTTTTTAAGATTTTACCGGATGGTTTTACTTGCTTTCCAAAGACTTTCCATTTAAAATGATAGTATATCTGCGTCAATATTTCTGTCTTGTCTGGATTTACTTTTATATTGTTAAAATTTGCCGACAATAGGAATATATAGGTCCAGATGATTTTATTTTTTGACCTTTTGTGACTCTTTCAGAAGCCAGTACCTTTCCGGTATTTCACCGTTCTCGTTCTGGCAGATTCGGAAAACGCCACAGCAATATTAATATCAGGAGGTTTCTAACATGAATAACATAAGAAAGCTTACAGATTCCCTTTTCTGGGTCGGCATCAATGACCGCCGCATCGCTCTCTTTGAAAATGTTTATCCGGTTCCTACAGGAATGTCCTATAACTCTTACGTTCTTCTTGACGAGAAGACAGCACTCTTCGATACCGTGGACGCGTCCTTCACCCATGATTTTCTCGAAAATGTGACCGCTGCCTTAAAGGGCCGCACTCTGGACTATCTGATCGTAAACCACATGGAGCCGGACCACTGTGCGTCCATCGCCGATGTGATCGCCGTTTACCCGGAGGCAAAGATCGTATGCACCGCAAAGGCTGTGGGAATGATGAAACAGTTCTTTGATTTTGATGTGGACAGCCGCGCGATTCTGGTAAAAGAGGGAGATACCATCTCTCTCGGCTCCCATGAGCTTACCTTCGTGATGGCCCCGATGGTGCACTGGCCGGAGGTCATGGTTACCTATGAAAAGACAGAAAAGATCCTGTTCTCCGCTGATGCCTTCGGTTCCTTCGGCGCTGTCGACGGAAATATCTTTGCTGACGAGATCGACGATAAGGTTGCCTGGCTCTCTGAGGCGAGACGTTATTATACAAATATCGTTGGAAAATTCGGCATGTCCGTACAGGGTCTCTTAAAGAAGGCTGCCGGGCTCGAGATCCGGATGATCTGCCCGCTCCACAGCGTGATCTGGAGAGAAGATCTCCCATGGCTCATCGATAAATACCTCAAATGGAGCTCCTATACGCCGGAAGAGAAATCTGTAACGATCGCCTACGGATCTGTTTACGGTCATACGGAAAAAGCTGCCGATATCCTTGCCGGAAAGCTTGCTGACCGCGGCATCCGCCATATTTCCGTCTTTGACGTTTCCAAGACCCATCCGTCCTACATCATTGCAGACGCGTTCCGTACCTCCGCGATGGTCTTTGCATCTATCACCTACAATGGCGGTATCTTCTGCAATATGGATACGCTTCTCCACCAGCTTGCGGCCCACGGTCTTACAAACCGTACCGCGGCCCTGATCCAGAACGGAACCTGGGCGGCAACCACCTCAAAGCAGATGGGTGAAATCCTCGGTACAATGAAAAATATCCATGTGCTCGAGGCAGATGTAACCATTAAATCAGCTCTGAAAAATGATCAGGAAGCTGAGCTTGACGCACTTGCAGACGCAATTGCCGCATCATTACAGTAAGTGGAGGAAATGCCAATGAAATATGCAATCGTTTATTCCAGTAAAACCGGAAATACTGCAGCACTCGCAGATCGTCTCCATGATATCCTTCCGCATGAGCACTGTGTTTATTTCGGTGATACGTCCCATTACTCCCCGGAGCTTGGCGCGGACCTTATCTTCGCCGGTTTCTGGACCGATAAAGGAAGCTGTGATGACAGGACACGGATCTTCTTAAAAAACCTTCAGAATACGAATATCGCTCTTTTCGGCACAGCCGGATATGCCGCTCCTGATTACATCCACTCGATCTTAAAGCAGGCAGAGGCAAATATTCCCGTAAACAACACCGTTCTGACAGGCTTCGTCTGCCAGGGGAAAATGCAGCCGGCAGTCGCCGATAAATTTGCCGCAATGCTCGAAAAGGACCCGGAGGACGCAAAGGGAAAGCTTCTTCGCGATACGTACCAGGAAGGTCTCTCCCATCCGAACGAAGAGGACTTCGCAAACTTTAAAAAGTGGGCTGAAGGCTTTATCCACTAATTGATCGTCATATAAAACGCACTGCATGGATTCCGTATGGCGGTTAAACTCAAGTCGAAACGTCCGTGAGACTTTACGCATGATTCTGGTCAGCGAAGCTGACATATTCCTATCAGAATCACGAAATGCCGGATGATCGGTCTTCCCGATCACCCGGCATTTTTTCATACTCAAACCTTGCTCCAATCAGTCTTTCACTCTCGGCAGCATTCTTCCACCGTATCCGATTGCAAAGATCTCACCATTCTCATTTTCGAAGAATCTCACGTAGCCATCCTTATCCGGGTTGCGCACAATCCCTAAAAATTCCTGCACCGGCACAAATCGAAGACGCGTCTCTCCCTCTTTGACTGCCAGATTTCCATCTTTTTCAAAGATCGTGATATTGTTATCTTCATCTGAACGGAAGGTGCCGCACATCGCCTTTCTCTTTTCCGCATTCCACTCCGTCTCCTGATAAACAAATCGGTCCTCGATCGGATTTCTTCCATGATACATCCGCATTGCTGCATCCGCGATCGTGCTAACCGGCACGCCCGACGTGTTGCACAGTACCATAACACCCACTCCGGCATCATACGACCAGGATAAATTCGACGAAACTCCCGGCAGGCTTCCGCCATGCTCCATAACCGTCAGGTCATCCATCTTCTTCTGCGCAAGGCCAAAGCAATAATGGCTATCCGGGCGATAATCGATTCTTGGGCGACACATCGTCCGTACACCCTCCTGGGAGAGGATCCTTGTTCCATCGATCCCCTTTCCGTAATTCAGATACATGCAGATGTATTTTTTCATGTCGGCAAGCGTAGATTTCAGGGAACCGGCTCCTCCGAGGGAAAATGCATTGTCATGGTAATCTCTGCCGGAGGTCATGACACCTTTTTGCATTTTGTAGAGAACTGCCGCATTCGCATCCGCTGCCGGTCTTACATACTCTCCGCTGCTCCGCTCCATATGAAGAGGCTCAAGAATATGTTTGTTCACATATTCCGCAAAGCTGTTCTCCCCGCCGACACGACGCACGATCTCTGACAAAAGTCCAAAGCCATCATTGCAATAGCTCATGTAGTTTCCCGGATCTCCGATCAGACCGCCGTTTTCCTTTGTCTGGGCATCCAGCAGCTCAGCGACTGCCTTTGTTCCTTCCAATGCGATCTTCTCACAGAACGCAAAATCCCCTGTCTCATTCTCATCCAGTCCTGCCTTCTGCGCGATCTCATTGATGATTGTGCGGTGCATCGGATAAAAGCCCGCTGTGTGACATAAAAAGTGCCATACCTTTATCGGTTTCTGATTGCGGTTTGTAAATTCCGGAATATATTTGCTCACCAGATCATCCAGATCTACTTTTCCGGCTTCGACTAACTGCATGATCGATAAAGCCACAAAGGATTTCGTGACAGACGCTAACCCGAAGATCGTATCCTCATCGATCGGCAATTTTCTCTCCTGATCCCGATATCCAAAGAACTTTTCATACTGTGTATTTCCATTTCGGTCAACGATCGCAACCGCGATTCCCACTGCTTTGGAACGTTCCTGTATTCTGGATACAAGTTCCTCAAAAAGAAATCTTGACGCATTTGTGATTTTGTTCATAGGTACTCCTCTCCTTTACGCTGCGCGCACCTGGTGATCTGATTCTCACACAGGTGCGCAGTCTTCATATTGATTATATCGATTCTGATCGATTTATTCAAGTTCTTCCCTGTCCCGATCAATTTCGCTCAGGATTTTACTCTTTCTCTCTTCCATATCCGCTCACCTTCTATCTTCTTTAAAGTCTGATCGTTCCTACGCCGTCTTTAATTTCCATCTCAGTTCCGTAAGGTTTTGAAAGCTCTGCCAGGTATGACAGTACGTTCTCATCACCGGTCAACACCGGAACTCCTTTTTGGGGTCTTTTTTCCGTCATTCCAAGAGAAATCGGATACAGTTTGATTTCTGTTAAATGTCCATCTTCCATGGTCCAGCCCGCCATCACGGATAACCAGATCTCCGGAAGCACTCCGTATCCGGCCGTGCCATTTTTACTACGGGCATCCATATAAGCACCAACCTTGGTATCCAGCGGCATTTTTTTATTTATGTA
>OMGF01000806.1_pt1 | contig 25257 bp, 19 predicted proteins | sample 1645861 | NCBI WGS metagenome assembly OMGF01 (sample SAMN05578586, study PRJEB25193) | human gut metagenome | biome: Human Microbiome; feature: human-associated habitat; material: feces | host: Homo sapiens | place: USA:Birmingham
CACAGTATTGCGGATTCGGAGATGCCATCCGTGACCCAAGAATACTGGAACTTAATTTCGGAGATTGGGAAATGCAGTATTTTGATAAAATCAAAGACCCGAATCTCCAATGCTGGTACGACGACTACATGAATGTAAAAGCAACCAATGGAGAATCGTTTGCCGACCAATATAGACGAGTAGCCGCATTTTTAGACGAAATCAAACAAAAGGAGGCTGAAAATATAGTAGTATTTGCTCATGGCGGCGTATTGATTTGCGCACAGATTTATGCAAAGTTGATTCAACCGGAAGAAGCATTTCAGACAGTACCTGCCTATGGAGGAATTTTTCTATATCAAGAGCGCCCGTAAACAAACAGTCAGGACAATCATCATCTCTTCTGCACGACGGTTGACAGCAACTCCCATCCGCATATCGGATGTGTCCAGCAAATGTTCATTCACTCCGATATAAGGCTTTGTAAAGAGTTGACCAAAATAGTGATGAGGACCGCCGAAACGACAATTCAGGATACCTGCAAGAGCAGCTTCCGGATAGCCGGAATTGGGACTTGCATGTTCTCTGCCATATCTCTTCACAAATGACAGGAGTTTCAGCCGACCACTTGCCAATACCATCAGAAAAGCAGTAAGACGGGCAGGAATATAATTAGCGACATCATCAACACGAGCTGCCACACGCCCAAAAAGAAGATAACGATCACTATGATAACCAATCATGGAATCAAGCGTATTCACCATTTTATAGGCCATCATTCCCGGAACGCCCAACAACAAATACCAGAAAAGAGGAGCAATCACTCCGTCACTCAAATTTTCCGCCAAAGTTTCAAGAGCAGCAGTCCTGACTTCCTGTGCAGAAAGTTCGGAAGTATCACGCCCCACAATACGGGCAACCTGAATACGTCCCTCTTCCAAAGAACGATCAACTGCCTCAAACACCATTCTGACCTCTTTAATCAACGTAGTTCCAGCCAGACAAAAGAAAACACAGATTATATCAAAACCGATCACTGCAGGAGTTCCCAAAAAAGAAAGAGCATATTCGATTCCTTTGGTGACCGAATAAACGAACAGGATCAACAGAACGGACATGATTCCTCCTTTCCATAACTTATAGGATCCTTTATTCAGTTTCTTTTCCCCGAAAGCAATCATCTTGCCGAACCAGATGACAGGATGAGGCAAAGACACCGGATCACCGAATAGCCGATCCATCAGCCAGGCCGGCAATAAAACACGCAGCACTACTCCTATAGCGATAAAGTAACTCATCATAAACAAAAATATCTCTTAACTCATTATCTGTTCCATCCATTCACAGATTGCTTTCACCAGCTTATCATTTTCTTCGGGAGTTTGCGTAGCAATCCGAAAGAAACGCTCGTCCAATCCCTCAAAGTTGGATGCATCCCGAATGAGTATTCCATGATTCACGGCTAGAAAATCCTTAAGGGCCGCTGCTTTCCCCATACGTAGTTTTATCAACATATAGTGCGTATCAGTTGGCCATATTTCCAACATACCCGTGGCAAGCAGAAGGTTTGTCAGTCGCTCACGTTCTGCCAGAAGTTGCGGAATATCCGCTGAGATGCCGTCTCCCTCTTCCAGAAGATATTTTGCGGCTTCAATAGCCAGGCTATTCACAGACCAAGGCATCCGGTGGCAACGAACATCATCGGTCAATCCCTCGGAGGCAGTAAAATAGCCCACCCGCAGTCCCGGAATCGCGTATTGCTTGGTCATTGAATGGAGCAGGATCACATTCGGAAAGGAAGCGGCTTCTTTAATCCCAAGAAGTGATTTTAATGTGAAATACTCGTAAGACTGATCGAATATAAACAATTTATCAGGATGAGAATCGACTAATGCTTTCAGGTCTTCCTTATTTCTCACTTCACCTGTCGGATTATTTGGATTGCAGATCCATACCAATTCCGCATCTTCCGGTAAAGCGTCCAACGAATAAAAAGGTTTCACTTTGTGCCGATGTACCCGGCATGCGTCCGCATACTCGCTAAAGGTTGGCCCCGACACAGCTGAAATGCGTCCTTGAAAGGCTTGTGCTATCAGGTAAATAGCTTCCGTCGCTCCATTAGTCACACAAACCTGACGGGGAGTGAGCGAATACCTCCGGGCTATTTCACTTTCCAAAGAATAAGGCATCGGCTCGGGATAACTGCAAATGGTAGAGAGCCGCTCATTCAGTCGTTGGTAAAGTCCCGAATGATCGATCCGGTTATACACATTCGAACTGAAATTGCTAACTATTTTCTTTCCGTATTTATAAAGATCGTCTCCGTGTCCCTCAATCATTTCTTTCTAATATTTTATAAAGTAATGGCATATTGATGTGTTTTCTCACATGTTCCGCCAACTTATCATATTGTTCTTCCTTGAATGTTGCATAGTCAAAGGTCTGCTGTTCCAGTTTGTCGGCATAAGGCTTGAGCAGGAAATCTATAAATGACTGGTTGTCAAGTATACCATGAATATATGTTCCCATACATTTCCGGCCATTCCGGTAACCATCCTCTCTTCCATCCTCCAGTTTATTTAAAGGAGAAGGGGAGAATCCTTCGGCAGGTACGCTTCTGCCCATGTGTATCTCATATCCCTTACAAACCGTATCCGACTCATCAAAAGTGAAATTCACCTGCCGGGTCACTTTATCTCCTTGCATGGTAGTGATAACAGGAAGTAACCCCAAGCCGGGGAGTAATTTAAAACTTCCCTCTACTCCGTCAGGATCGCGTACTTCCAGTCCCATCATCTGATAACCGCCACAGATGCCCATGACGGTCGCCCCTTCCCGATGAGCTTTCAGAATAGCTTGTACTACTCCGTTACAGCGCAATTCATAAAGATCATCCAGCGTATTCTTGCTTCCGGGCAACAATACAATATCTGCTTTCGCTATTTCATTCACATTATTGGTATAATACAAATGCACCCGTTCATCCCGTTCCAACACATTAAAATCAGTAAAGTTAGACAGATGACGCAGCAAGATCACAGCTATATTGATTTTTCCGGCCATAGCCTCCCGGTTTTTAGACTCAAGCATCACAGAGTCCTCTTCTTCTATATAAATCCCCTTATAATAAGGCACTACTCCAAGCACAGGAACCTTACAGAGATCTTCGATCATCTTTATTCCGGACTCAAACAGGCGGATATCCCCTCTAAACTTATTGATAATAATACCCTTAATCAATGACCGTTCTTCCGGAGTCTGCAACAGAATAGAACCATACACACTGGCAAATACACCACCACGATCAATGTCCGCTACCAGAAAAACATCTGCCCCAGCGTGTTTTGCCATAGGCATATTGACCAGGTCGACGTCCCGCAGATTAATTTCCGAGATACTGCCAGCCCCCTCCATCACTATCGGATTATATCTGGTAGCGAGGCGATCATACGACTCATTGACTACTTTTCGTAATTCTTCCCTTCCCTCCTTGCGGAAATACTCATACGCATTCCGGTCACCGATTGGTTTCCCCAATAACACAACCTGCGAAGTATGTTCGGAGCTTGGCTTCAACAACAACGGATTCATATCCGTATGACAGGGAACACCGGCAGCTTCCGCCTGAACGGCTTGCGCCCTGCCGATCTCCAATCCCTCGGGAGTGGCATACGAATTCAAAGCCATATTCTGGGCCTTGAACGGTGCAGGATGATATCCGTCCTGCTTCAATATGCGGCAGAATGCCGCAGCCAGAATACTTTTCCCGACATCGCTACCTGTTCCGGCAAGCATAAAGGAATTTAGTTTTTTCTTCTCCATCTTTCTATTTACTTTGGTCAGGGGTTGAAGCTTTGCGCTTATAACCGAAAGCTTTCCATTTCTCTTCAGTCCAGTGCTGCCGATACATTTCATAACGTGCCATGACAAAGAACAAGTCAGATAATCGGTTGATGAATTCAAGCAGAGATTGCGGCACCGGGTCCTGCCGATGTAATGTGCAAAGCCTCCGTTCGGCACGCCTTGCTATAACACGCGCATGATGCAATTGTGCAGAAATTTGTGTACCACCCGGCAGTATAAAATAGCCATTATCTTCCATAGCGGCATTCATTGTATCCATTCTTTTTTCCAGAAGACCGGTCAGATCCGTACGCAAGGTATTCGGATTTTCGCCCCTTTTAACGGATGGAGTAGCCACATGGCTCATACATGACATCAGTTCCATCTGTATTTCATACAGCCATTCGTGCCATTCATCCTGTTCAGGAAGAAGTGAGCGGACTATTCCTATCACCGTATTCAGTTCGTCAATCGTACCATTAGCCTCAATCCTGATATCATCTTTTTCGACACGCTCACCACCAAAGATTCCGGTAGTTCCATTGTCTCCCGTACGGGTATATATTCTTCTCATCATTCCCAAAGTTTCATTAAGTTCATTTCACCCCAATAGAGGTGTGTATAGCCTGCAATCAGATTCTTATATCGATAAAGCGGAGTGGAAACAGGATTTCCTTTTGCATCTGTCACCTCCGCAATGGATGGAAGTTCTTTTTCAATGGAAGAGTAATGAAACTCATGTCCTTTCCATACCTGCTCTCCTATCCGGAGGGTTCGATAACCAAGCCTTAATTTCATATTTTCCATAGTAGCCCTCTGATGCAGTAATCCGACCATGGCATATTGTTTTCCATCCATTCCCCGGATACTGTCACAAAGATACATCATCCCACCACATTCGGCAAGCAAACGGCCTCCGCTTTCCACATACATTTTTAATTGTTGCTTGATGGCTATGTTACTTTCCAGCTCTTTCAAGAAAAATTCAGGGTAACCACCCGGCAAATAAACTAAATCACAATCGGGCAGATGTTCATCGCTCATGGGACTGAAAAAGGTTACTGTCCCTAATTCTTTCAGACGAACCAAATTCTCCCGGTACATGAAATTAAATGCTGCATCCTGTGCTACTGCTATCTTCCATTTTTTTTCAGAAAGAATGTCTTTGGAGATTTCTGTCGATGGAATCGAGATATGTGCATTATAATCAACCAATGGTACACTACATACTTCAAGAATCCGGTCAACCGCCACATGCTCTTCAATCGCCTGCGCCACCACAGAAGCGAATTTATCAAACTGATAGGAAGCATCCAATGTCAATCCCAAATGACGGGAGGGTACTTCCAGTTCTTTCAATCGGGGAAGAAAGCCGAAACATTCTACACCTACATCTTCACAGGCTTTCTGTAAAAAAGAGTAATGGCGTTCGGAAGCTACCTGATTGAATACCACACCGGCAAGTCGCACCGACGGATTGAAATATTTAAAGCCATATAGAATCGGAGCTACTGTATAAGACGTTGATTTGGCATTGATTACAAGAACAACAGGGATATTCAATAAGGCGGCAATAGCCGCACTGCTTCCCTCCATTCCATCGAAACCGTCGAAAAGTCCCATCACTCCCTCGGTCACACATACATCCATTGCAGCCGCATATTTTGCATACGTCTCCTTTACATGTTTTTGAGAAGAGAGCCAGAGATCGAGATTGACGGAAGCATTACCTGCTGCCATCTCATGATACTTCGTATCAATATAATCAGGGCCACATTTATAAGGCTGCACATTCAGTCCTCTATCACGAAACAGTCTTAACAACCCTGTTGTAAAGGTTGTTTTTCCACCTCCCGAAGAAGCGGCTCCAATTAAAAAATGACTGGTTTGTTTCATCGTTTTATAGCTTTCAGTGTATCAATGGGATTATGCTCGTCTACTGTCAGTCGGATCACTTGTTCAAGTTTCAATCCATTATCGTCTATTGCTTTCTCAAATTGCTTCCTACTGTCTTCGGATACAGAATTAAACACCAGCGTCCCACCAACAGGCAATAAAGGAGCTATTTTCTTTATCATTTCTCCCAACTTGCCACCATGACCTCCAATAAAGACAGCATCAGGCATGGTAAATTTCTCTAACGGCATATCCAAAAAATCTCCAATCACCGTCGTTATTCCCGGACAACCAAACCGACGACTATTCGTTTCCATCAATTGCCGCCCCGCCTCTCTTTTTTCAAAAGCAACAATATCGAGATGAGGAAATTGTAACTTCGCCTCAATGGAAACAGAACCGGTACAAAAACCCACGTCCCACATCACCGATCTGTTTCTCAAATCGAGCAGACTTAATGACAGCAGACGAACAGGCATCTTGGTTATCATATTCGCCCGCCCGTCCAACAGTTCAAACAGCTCTTCTGGAATTCCGAACGGCCGTTCACGAACAGTAATACGCTTTAAAATCACACAATTCGGCATCCTGAAATGCCTTTCCATCGCTTCCTCCACACTATATTCTGCCACTGTTTCCTCTTCATTCCCCAACTGCTCACCCACAATCATCCGGTAGTTGGCATATCCGTACGCTTGCATCCGGGCAGCTATGGAAGCAGGTGTTTTTTCTCTGTCAGTAAGCGAACCAATCAATGTCTCTCCGGAAATAAGAGCCTCATCCAAGGCTTTCCACGGTCTGCCAGTCAGAGAAATCGTCCGCATATCATGATAAGGCAACAAAGCTTTGTGTGCTAAAAGCTGCAAGGAATTGAAAGACGGATAGACTTTGACAACAGCCTCGGGCAGTTTACGCATCACCGTATTGGCAAAACCAAAAAACAAAGGATCACCGGAAGCAAAAACTACTATTTCCTGATAACCGGCATAACACTCGAACACAGCGTCAAGAGGCACAGTTATATCTATCCAAACCGATGATTCCGGTAACATGGCCGCCACAATTTCATGGTGTCTCTTTCCACCCGAAAAGACATGAGAACGGGCAATCAAAGCCTGAACCTCCTTACTGAAAGAGAGTTCGCGACTATCTGTTATTCCTATGATATGAAATTCCTGCATGCTGTCATATAAAATGTCTATACTCTTCTATACATCTCTGCCGGGGCGCAGTGTCCGGGCATCATCAAAACATAAAATCGCATTCACCAATGTAGCGGCAAGATTACTTCCTCCCCGTCTGCCCTGAACAATAATCTTCGGTACTTCCGTGAATGTCTTTATCATATATTTCGACTCTTTCACATGCACGAATCCTACGGGAGCGGCAATAACCCCGGACGGGTGTGCTTTTCCTTTTCGAATCAGATCGCACAGTTCTATTAATGCCGTAGGTGCATTGCCAAATACAAAAAGAGCATCCGGATGTTCTTCTACAGCCAGGCGAATAGCTTCCTGTGAACGGGTAGTTCCCCGTTTCTTCGACTGTTCCACTGCACGTTCGTCGGAGAGAAAACATTTCACTTCCACCCCTAAACGCTGTAAAGCACCTTTCCGTATGCCGGCAGCTACCATCGTGACATCTGTGATAATCGTCTTAATCCGTCCGGAAGCAATCTGTTCATACAAGTTCTTTACAACCTCCTTATCCGTATATACCAGCTTCTCCATTTCAAAATCCGCTGTAGTATGTATGGCATGAAATAAAGCCCATTTACGGTCAAGGTCAATTTCTTTATTCTGCATCTCTTCCTCTATCTTCCGGAAAGAGTTCATCATAATCTCCTGTCCTTTTCCGACTTCGTCCTTTTCCTGTTCGCGATAATATCCGCGAGGAGTTACCATCCGGTTCTGAAATTGATAGGTTTGTGAATTACCAATCAGTACTACTGTAAACATATCCATTTCTTCCGGATCGAAATCCTGCAAGGTGGTCACTACCACCGTTTCTTCTTCCCGGCCTGCCTGACGGACATAACCTACGGGCGTTTCCGGTGAACGGGATTGCTGAAAAATTTCTTTCAGTCGATGAAGCTGCCAGTAACGTCCCTCACTCTTAGGGTTGTAAATGGCTGTTACAAAGTCGGCAGTAGCAGCGGCAGTGATTCTTTTTTCTATGATTTCCCAGGAAGTCATCAAGTCGGACAGAGAGATAATGCAAAAATCATGACCGATGGGAGCACCCAGCAATGACGCAGCTTTCTGGAAAGCACTGATACCGGGCAGCACGAGGATCTCGACCTCACTCCCCCGTTCCCGTTTCATTTCATAAATCAACGGAGCCATCCCATAGATTCCCGCATCACCGGAACTGATGACACAAACAGTTTTTCCCTGTTCAGCATATTCAAAAGCCAATTCAGCACGGGCTTTCTCCCGTTTCATTCCGGTATCTATGCATTCTGTCTGTTCCGACAGCCAGGAGGTAATAAACTGAAAATAATACTTATATCCAATCACTACATCTGATTCTTTCAAGGCATTAACGACAGAAGGAGTAATATCTTCCGGACTACCGGGACCGATGCCTGCTACTATTATTTTATTTTCTTTCATACCATCATAAAATTATAAACTAATGCCTGCTTCATAACTCATTCTCCTTTTTTATCGGCACTACACCTACTTGTGAACCAAATAAATTGAGTACCTGATTTACTTTATCCAGACGAAGAGTTTGTTTCCCTTGTTCTAATTCCCGAACAAAACGTAATCCTACTCCTGATTTTTCAGATAAATCTATTTGCGTAAGATTGTACTGCTTACGCATTTCTTTGACATATATAGATAAAGTTGTATATTCCATATTTATACCCGTTTGGGTACAAATATAACAATAAATCACAGAATTACACCTCATCGGGTATAAATTATATATTCAAAATATGAAAAATCAAAAGCGTCTCCTTTAACTGGAGACGCTTTTTAAACAAAGTGAATATCGTATGACTTAAGACCGTCTAATACTCTATTTTCATTTATTGATAATCTTCACCTGTTGTCCACTGACTTTCATCATTATAGATATCAGTCATGTGTTTCAACCATATTTTACGGATTTCCGGATAATCACCCAGTCCTTTGATAGTACAGTTGTTCACACTACCATGATGACTTTCCGTTTCATCAATCTGGAATCCCATTTTTTTCAATTTCAGTCTCCAGCTATAATCTGCCCACGGTGTAGCATTATTAATTTCGCTATCTTTATCCTCAAGTCCCCACAAATCATTGTGTGCATGGTCACCGGCAATAGACATAATAGAAGACAGATGGATGGTTATATCCGAAGGATTCAACCCCTTAGCAGTGCAATAATTAAGCAGTTTCTTATAAATATAAGTATCAGCCACCTGTGCGTCAGTCGGAGGAGTAGCACCCTCTTCCACTTCCGGGAAGAAAAGCATATCACCATAGTCCACTGTACCTACAAAAACATTCTTATTAGTAGCACGTCCTAACAAATCTGTTTCAAGATTTGTATACTGTTCATTGGCATGTGAATAGTTCTTATCCGGATTACCATGTCCTACCAAAAGCAGAATATTCTTTTTATCGTTAAGAACAGTTTTGTATGCATTATAAAGGACTTTTCCTACCGCAGCTACGTCTTCATCACTTGCCAACAAGTTCGGACTTTTCAAAACTTTTATATATGGATATGCATCAATCATAAAGTTCTTCTTTACATCCGTATTCATCAGACTCAGATATTCTTCTCCCGGAATAACGTGAAGAGACTGAACTGCTACACGTTCATATCCGGCAGCACCAATAGCATTCAACCATAAATCCGGCTGGTAACGGTCAACACCTGTTTCTGCTTTTACACGATTCACACAAGTACGAGAAGTAAACGACAAATAAATATCAGCATTAGGATATTGAGCCTTATAGTCAGCTATAGTAGCGTCATAGGTCTTGATAGACTCACTGAATGTACTTCCAAATGTACAAAGGAGGATAGCCGTATCAGACTTTTTAGAGTTAAACACAATCTCTTCCACCGGGTTGAGTGTGCTTCCTTGATCATCGTCGTCACTACACGACACCATACACATCGTTCCGCAAACCATTGCGAAAGCGAACAATAAAAAATTAAATTTTCTCATAACTATATTTAATTAAAAAAAGAATAACTCCATTATTTACTCTTATTCATAAACTTAATCGAACAGGAGACATAATACGTTCTTCCCGGAGTCGTTGTTCCTCTATTTCTTCCGAAAGGAACATCATCGACATAGTTGAAAATATTATCAATACCAGCATCAACCACCAGTGTCCATTTCTTCATCTTAAGCAAAGAATGGGACGTATTCAAGCGCCATAATTGGTAAGGATCTCCATTACCATCCGTGATATAATATTTTGTCGAACGATAATTACCAAAAACACCTATGCCAAGCTTATACTTCTTCCATGAATGTGACCATAAAGCTTTCCATGTAGCACTGTTATAAGAAGTAGCATTAATAGGCACATACTTCATATAATTCTGACTGGCAGGATCATCTGTATACTGTGCTTTCGCATCTACATAACTATATCCGCCACCCACAGAAAGTGATGGCAGAATCTGATAGTCAAGAGTCGCATCGACACCATAAGAACGTGCTCCCGCAAGGTTATTGTATTTCATTGTTTCTTCCACCTCCAGCATCTTATCTTCGGGAGAAGTAGGAACAACAGTCAATTCAACCATGTTCTTAATTTTATTATAATATCCTGTGACAGATGCACTTAGTTTCTTCCCTTTATACTCCACCCCTGCAGAATAGTAGTTAGAAGTCTGAGGTTTCAGATCTTTATTTCCATAATAGGCTTTCAACTTGCTGCTCATAATAGAAGTGATATATCCATAATACAACTCTTTCACGGTAGGTGCTTTGAAGCCATAAGAATAAGTTGCCCGAAAATTAAAGTCTCCCCATTTGTACATAGCAGAAACTTTCGGAGTCAGTTTCTGTCCAAACTCTTTGTGATATACGAATCTAACGCCTCCCGTCAGTATCAGGTTGGACACCACTGTCCACTCATCCTGCGCATAGGCGGAAAGAGTGTATACAGAAGCCTGTCCGCCCTCCATTCTACTGGGTGCAATAAGTTTATCCCACATATATTCTACTCCGGTATTCAGAATATTCTGTTCTCCCAGATGAAATACACCTTTGGCAAGTGTCAGAAGTTTGCGCTGTGAAGTCTGCAGGATGCTCATTCCGGGATAATACGTCAACCGTTTGGGAGGGACACTCTCATCAAAATCATCCGTCGTTTCTATTTGAGTATAGTCAAAGTAATAATTATAATGATCGTAAGAGACATCAAGTGTCAGATAATCTTTCTCACCCAATTGATACTTTGCACCTGCCGCATAACTTTGATTACGGTACTGATAATCATAGCGATTGTACTGATAAGGACCAAAAGGACGTTTAATCCATTTCTGATAAAATGAAACATCAGCGGTAAGTAAAAGCTGACTATTTACTTTATATTCAAGATTCTCTGCAATTGTATAATTGGTTGATCGGCTAACCGTTTTCGACACACTACCGTCCATCAGATCATAATGATGCCATTCCTTATCGGTATTTCTCCAACCATCCGTATGTTTTATATTGAAAGAAGTAGTCGAATTCAACTTTCCGTGTTTGATACCGACGCTGTTACTCTGCGTAATATCGCCATTACATCCTACCCTCGTTTTATTGGTTACATTGAATGGATCACGATTCTTTTTGGTAATAATATTAATAACACCAGCTATAGCATCACTTCCATAGAGAGATGATGAAGCTCCCTTCACAATTTCAATACGTTCGATATTATCAGGATTAATCATCGCTAAATCGTTCTGTCCACCGATATCCCCATTCATACGCTTTCCGTTAATCAAGATAAGGATATAATCGTTGTTCATTCCATTCAGCTGAATATTGCTACCCATATCTCCCAAGCTAAAATTGAGAGAAGCGCACAAACCACCCAGCATTTCTTCCAGTCCACGACCCGCATACTGTTCGAGCATTTTGCCGGAAATCACTTCCGTCTGCACAGGTGCATCTTTCAGATAGTGTTCCGTTCCCGTACCTGTCACCACTATTTCAGGAATCGAATCCTGCATGGCGACATTGCTCTGTGCACTTACCTCTGCGGATAAAGACAACAAAACAAGTCCTGCTAACCATATTTGTCTCATTCGTTTCATCTACCTTTTATTATCATTAAAGAGAAATAAGGAAATTCCCTTGCCAATATATCTTTCTTATCACACGTATAAAATTCCCCGTCCGCTCCCACATTCTCGAAATAATGACAGACAAGTCCTTCCTCCAAACTTATAAAATGCTTCACTTCCTCCTCACACTGCGATAGTTTCATCACTACCGCCACTTCATTACCGGAAGCAATCCGGCTGAACAGTTCCCTGTCCACTTTTCCCGGACACACCGTCAACCGTTCTTCCTGTTCCACAATAGAAAGACCGATGGAAGCCGCCGCTGCAATAAACGCCGGAACACCAGCAATCTGCTTGATAGGTATTCCCGCTTTCTTGAGCCTTCCGACCAAATAACTGGTAGAAGAATAAAAACCGGCATCTCCTTCAGCCACTATCGCCACACATAAACCTTCCGAATACAGGCTGACTATTTCTTCAAAAACCTTATCGTAAGCCTCATAAGCCATCTCACGTTTCTTACTCATCGGCAATGTATAGTGTCTGATAGCTTCTTTCTTTATCTTCAATTCTTTCAGAAGAACAGAAGACCGGGAACGCGCATTTGTTTTCGGACAAAAAATAGCATTTGCCCGACATAGTGTAGCACCTCCTATCAAAGAGATAAGCCCCGCTTCACCCGGACCTAAAGAAACGATATATACCGGTTTCAAATCTTCCATCTTTCTTATCGATTATTTCTTATCCTTATTTTCTAAAACGAATCGTCAGGCTTGCATAGAAAGCTCTTCCCGGTGTAATGGTCGAATAAGGTTTCTTCGTATTCCAGGGACGGTCGTCTACCCAGTCGAACAGGTTCTCAACACCCAAACCGGCATTCAGAATGAAATATTTCAGATTGAATGTATGTCCTGTATTCAAATCCCAAAGCATAAAACCGGATGAATCATAGTCATACGTTTCGGAATATCTCTTTCCCTGTCCGCGACCAACCATATTGATGTTCAGTCCATACAATCCCCAGTTCTTAGACCATTGCGCATTTACGTTTCCTGCATACTTGACACTTTTGTCAATCGGTTTGTCCGTTATCAGATTTCTTGCATCCAACAGCGTATAGCCGGCTCCCAGATTGAATCCAAGTCCCAGGTAAGCATTTGCATTTACATTCACCCCTTTGATTCTCACTTTATCGATGTTGTCACGCTGGCGCACTTCATCATAATCACCGTACTGTGCAGCTTCTTCATCGCTCAAAGTACGGTAATTAATCATATCCGTCACATTATTTACAAAAGCCGTTGCTGATACAGAAAAACGGGAATGAGTATATTCCAGATTTAATGAGAAGTTCTTGCTTTCTTCCGGTTTCAGTTCCAGATTTCCGATAGTATAGCGATTGGTAGTCTTTGCCAGATCCGTAGCGTAAATTTCAGAAAGAGTAGGCGTGCGGAAACCTGTTGCAAAAGACAATCGACCACGGAAACCACCCTCCCTATACATAATAGAAGCTGTCGGAGTGAAGTGATCTTCAAATGTTTCATTATAAATGTAACGCAATCCCACTACTGCTTGCAGAGATTCGGCAATCGTCCACTCATCCTGTGCATATAAAGCCATGGTGTAGAGCGTCTTATTAGAGATATTGTCCGATTCACTTTCCAGCTTTTCATCCAGATATTCCAATCCGGCAGACAGTTTGTTCTTGCTGTTCACCTTGATAATACTCTTCACATTTCCCCGGTAAAAATATTGTTTCTTACGGGTTTCCTTATCTCCAATCTTAAAGTCACCGCTTTCCTGAATATAGTCATAAGCCGATTTGTAATTGTCCGAATAGAAATCGGCATCGATATATGCTTTCTTATTCACAATATACTTCATACCGAAACCATACGTATAATTCTCATGATACATATTATATTTATATTCCGTTACCGGACGGTCATTCAGGAAATTATAGTACGAACCCTGTGCATACAGCGTTGTCTTATGATTCAGAGAATAAGAGAAACTCTGGTTGACCGTATTCGAATGATAACCGGTGAAAGCCTGTTTATCGGTAGGATCCAGTTTCACTTCCCCTTTTTTATTCACCGTTTCAGTCATCGGATGAAGTTTCCAGCCATCCGACTGTTGGCGTTGGTAAGAAGTATACGATGAAAGTTTGCCAACATTCAAATCCAGATTCACAGCTTCCGAAAAACGTCCGTGGTCACTCACCTTGGTAGTGCTCGATGCGTCAATCTTGTTTTTGCTGTCATCCGTGATGATATTAATAACTCCACCAATGGCGTCACTACCATACAGCGCAGATGCCGAACCGTTCAGTATTTCAATTCGTTTCACGTTTGCCATGTTGATGCGCATCAACGCATCATCGCCAATCAGTTTCCGTCCGTTCACCAATACAAGGATATAATCGCTATTCAAGCCATTAAGCACCATTTCCGTTCCCATACCGCTGGTAGAGAAAGAAAAGTTAGAAGTGAGTTTGGTAAGAGCCTCCTCAAGATTCGTAACATTGGCCTCCTTGATATCTTTGGCAGTCAATACATTTACCGGGATGGGACTATCCACCATCCGGCGATGTGTTCCGGTTCCGGTCACTACCACCTGGTTTAAATTGTTATGACTTTCCGTCATGCGTATCACGACGTCATTTACACTCTTTGAAGTGGAATACCGTTGCGGTTCATAATTGAGGTGTGATACTTGCAGGGTCTGTTTGCCATCAGGTAATCCCTTGATTATAAACTCTCCTTTTGCATTCGTAGTTCCGCCCTGCAGACTATGGTCCACCCGAATATTCGCTCCGACAACAGGCTCTCCGGTTTCAGAATTCAACACACGTCCCTTGATTGTAACCTGAGCGGACACAACACAACATACACCGACCAACATGGTGGTCAAAATAAGTTTTTTCAACATTTTGTGATTATGCTTAAATTTCTATAGTTTATGTTCTTAGCCCCGAGAACAAGTTAACTATTCCTTTTCCTTAGGCAGGTTTCCTGACTTCATCCTGAAAGTTCGCCTTCCCGTGCATCCGGCACAGTGGCAGTAGTAAAACTTTCAATAGATGGATGTTACAGTAGCGGGCACTGCTCCGGATTCACACCGGATTCCCTTTTATGTTCAATCGGACGATTGAAAACATCACCTAAATCGCCACAAAATTACTACAATTAATTTGGATCTCATAACATATCTAAAAATATTTTTAGTAACACGAAATTTACACTACCTCTCAAGGAAAGAAACTGATTATTATTGTACTTTTGCAACATTACCCCAATTAATTATTTTCAGGATGGAAAAGAGCGTTCAGACAGCAATTATTTTAATCTCCGAGTCAAGTCTGCCCATAGCCAGGAATATAAGCAGAGAGTTAGCAGAATCCGCCATATACCTCAAAGGAGAAGCAGAGGGATGCGAAACAATCACCTCGTACAGCGGGTTTATGAAAGAACATTTTTCCGATTTTAAAGCAATCGTTTTTATCGGTGCACTCGGCATCTGCGTGAGAAGTATTGCTTCCTGCATCCGGAACAAATATGCCGATCCGGCAGTGATTAACGTTGACAGTACCGGACGTTTCGTTATCTCCGTACTGTCCGGACATATCGGAGGCGGCAATGAACTGACACGAATCGTTGCGGGAATCACCGGAGGGGAAGCTATCGTCACCACCCAAAGTGATAATCAACAGTTGTGGGCGCTGGATACGTTTACCTCCCGTTACGGATGGAAAACTTCGGCAACACCGGCTTCCATGAATCAGGCTATTTTTCAGTTTGTGAATAAACACAAGACAGCCCTGCTTCTCAGCGTCAAAGATAAAGGAACGGACGAACTTGAACAGAGCTGTCCGGAACATACAGATATCTATTATAGATTGGAAGAAATACCGCTGGCGGAATACCAATTACTCATCACTGTTGGCCCGTGGGAATATGACGCTCCTATCCCGACACTGCAGTTCTATCCGCCCGTGCTTCATATCGGGGTAGGCTGCAAAAAAGAATGTTCTCCACAAGGAGTCTGCATTTATATGAAAGATGAATTATTGCGACACCATCTTTCTCCACTTGCAGTGAAAAGCATTTCAACGATTGAACTGAAAAAAGACGAACCGTTGATTGCAGAATTACATACGCAGTTCTCAAACAGTGAACTACATATTTATAAAGCCGAAGAACTGGCAGATATCAGCGTTCCGAATCCCTCCGAAAAAGTGAAGGAAGTGACAGGCGTTGATGGGGTGGCCGAAAGTTCTGCTATCCGTGCCTCCGATTACGGCAGATGGTTGATGGAAAAGCAAAAAGGAATACTATCCGAAGGAAATAATTTCACCTTTGCCGTAGCACTTTCTGCTGATAGTGACCGCAACAACGGGCATATCGAGATTGTGGGGGCCGGTCCGGGCGACCCGGAATTGATTTCTGTAAGAGGCAAGAGAATGCTGGAAAAGGCAGACCTCATTCTTTATGCCGGCAGTCTGGTGCCACGCGAACTGACGTATTACGCCAAACCGGGCGCTACAGTCAGAAGCTCGGCAGACATGACATTGGAGGAACAATTCACCCTCATGAAATCTTTCTATGACAAGGGATTGTTTGTGGTACGTCTCCACACAGGTGACCCGTGTATTTACGGAGCTATTGCCGAACAAATGGCATTCTTCGACCAATACGGAATGAGGTATCACATCACTCCCGGCATTTCTTCTTTTCAGGCCGCAGCAGCAGCCCTCAAATCACAGTTCACCATTCCTGAAGAAGTGCAAAGCATTATCCTCACACGTGGAGAGGGTCGGACACCGATGCCCGAGAAAGAAAAACTTCATTTGCTGGCGCGCTCGCAAAGCACGATGTGCATCTATCTAAGTGCTGCTATTGTGGAGCAGGTACAGGAAGAACTCTTGCAAGCCTACTCTCCCGAAACGCCCGTAGCTGCCTGCTACAAACTCACTTGGAAAGAAGAAAAGATATATCGCGGCAAGCTGAAAGATCTTGCTCAAATTGTCCGTGACAACCATCTGACTCTTACTACCCTGCTTGTAGTCGGTAATGCCATCGACCACCGGGAGGGATTATCCAGACTATATGCTGACGAATTCAAACATCTTTTCCGCCCATGATACTGATTTTCGGAGGAACGACGGAGGGACGCACTGCCGCTGAAACCCTCGATGAAGCAGGACAACCCTTTTATTATTCCACACGTGGCACCCTTCAGGAAGTCACGTGCAGAAATATGACGCGACTGACCGGCAACATGGATTCAGAAAAAATCATTTCTTTCTGCCGTGAACACGACATCCGATTAATAATAGATGCCGCCCATCCATTTGCGCAACAACTCCACCTGAATATCTTCCTCGCGGCAAAAGAATTAACGATCAAGGTAGTGCGCCTGGAGCGTATCTATCCGGAATTATCGGAGGAAATCATTTGGTGTGATGACTTCGAAGGCGCCGTCGCCCGTATGAAACAGGACGGTATAGAGAAACTACTGGCTCTCACCGGCACTCAAACTATTACCAAGCTACAAGGTTTCTGGAAAGAGCATGACTGTATCTTTCGGGTTCTGGAACGGTCGGAATCCGTAGATATTGCCATAAAGGCAGGATTCCCCAAAAAAAAACTGATTTTCTATCAACCCGAAGAAGATGAATCACTCCTTTTTAAGCAACTTTCCCCGCAAGCGATTATCACGAAAGAAAGCGGCAGTTCGGGAGGCTTCATCGAAAAAATAGAAGCTGCTCTGAAAAACGGAATCAAAATTTATGTGGTCCGCCGTCCTCCCCTGCCCGAGGGTTTTATTACAGTAAATGGGAAATACGGATTGAGACGGGCTGTTGAACTAAATGTACCGGGATTTTATGCCCTAAGAAGTGGATTCACTACCGGAACCTGCGCAACAGCCGCAGCCAAAGCCGCTTTACTTGCATTGACAGAAGAATGTTTTGAAGAAAAAACGGAAGTGACATTACCGGATGGAGAAAGGGTCGTCCTACCTATATATAAGGTAGAAAAAACGGATGAGAATACCGCCACTGCCAGTGTCATCAAAGATGCCGGAGATGACCCGGACGTTACCCACGGACATCAGATTGTAGCCACTGTATCTTTTTCCGATTCTCCCGGCATACATTTCCTGCAAGGAAAAGGGGTGGGAAAAGTCACACTTCCCGGATTGGGATTAGCCGTCGGTGAACCTGCCATTAATTCGACTCCCCGGAAAATGATCGTCAATGAGCTATCCTTACTTTATGGAGGAGGGCTGGACGTAACTATCAGCGTTCCCGAAGGAGAAGCACTGGCTCTGAAAACATTCAACCCGAAATTGGGAATTATTGGAGGAATCTCCATTATCGGAACTTCGGGTATTGTGAAACCTTTTTCTTCGGAAGCATTCGTTGATGCCATACGCAAGGAAGTGGAAGTGGCCTATGCAGTTAATACGGAACGATTGGTTATCAATTCCGGAGCCAAAAGTGAGAAATATGTCCGGAGCCTCTATCCGAATCTTCCTCCACAGGCTTTCGTCCATTACGGAAACTTTATCGGAGAGACATTAAAAATAGCAGCAGAGACTGGTTTTCAAAAGGTAAGCATGGGGATTATGATAGGAAAAGCGGTAAAACTGGCAGAAGGACACTTGGATACTCACAGCAAGAAAGTGGTAATGAACAAAGACTTTTTAAAAGAAATAGCCATTCAGTGCAGCTGTTCAGATGAGACTTTAGCATTGATCGAACAAATGACGCTTGCCCGCGAACTATGGGGAATACCAAACAAGAAAGATAAAGAAATCTTGTTCAACAAGTTGGTACAACTATGTCATATACACTGTACACCACTTTTTCCCAAAGGAGAGCTCGCTATTTTATTAATCAATGAGACTGGGGAGATTTCATATCAATTTCACTCTACCCTATTCTAAATCTATTATTGGCAGGTTTATTTCTATGCGGTTTTGAAATAAGTCAAGTCATAAAAAATAAGCTGAAACATAATCCCAGCGAGCATTTACTAGAGAATTAAAAAGTGAAAATCTGCTGTCATCTGTCACATCTTTGTATTTAAACTTCTGACAATGAATGAGTAGTGGTGTGACGGCAGCATGTGACAGCACAGTGACAGTACTTTTGCTGTCACATGTTCTCCCACGATTCTTTCTTCTCTTTCTTTTCTCTTTCTTGAAAATCACAACCTGTATAGCTTCATATTTCTTAGCCGCAGGAAAACATTCGTTTTCATACCTTCAAACCATTGGTTTCATAGGCTTGAAACTCTAGTTCCACAGGTTTGAAACCCTAGTTCCAATTACTTGAAACCATTGGTTTATTACCTATGAAACTCTAGTTTTTCTTTGTTGGAACCAGAGTTTCAGACAAAGGAAACTAACTTGGAACTTACTTCTTAGAGAGAGAGTGAGAAGAGGTGACAGCAGAAATGCCGTCACCGTGCTGTCACATGCTGCTGTCACGCCATAACCCATTCACTGTTAGAAGTTTAAGTACAAACATGTGACAGGTGACAGCAATTTTTTACTTTTTAATTTTATAGTGGAGTATGAAGAGATTATATTTCGGCTCATTTCCATACAGTTTAAAGGATTTTTTGAATCAACTATATCTGCTATTCACCAGATAACCGGACACCAGCTTGAGTAATACTTCAATATCATCCGCTTTTCGAACTTCATTCTCCGGCAAATGCAACAAAAATCCTTCCGTCTGAAGATTACCTGTTTCTATGTAAACATCAGATTCAATCTCACGCCCTGCCAGAATTCCATTTCGCAAAAGAGCTTTCCTGACCATCGCATACTTTTGGCCATGCCCTTCAAGACGCATCTTTACAGAATATTCATTGTTGATTTTAAATAGTCCCGTATTTTGGTCGAACATGATTCCTTTACGGGAAAAGAAGTTACTTAATGTACCATTCAGTGACAAGTCTTCAGGAGTTCCGATAGTCACACCGTTTTCTTTATCCATCATCCAGACTTTATCGGCAATCTGTAAAGCCAATTCCAAATCATGGGTACTCATGAAAATCGTTTTCCCCGTATCGCGGGATAACCGATGCAACAGTTGCATCATCTCCACTTTACTTGGAAAATCAAGGAAAGCAGTCGGTTCATCCAGGAAAATCACAGGTGTTTCCTGCGCCAACGCTTTGGCAATCATTACCTTTTGTTTTTCTCCGTCACTCAACGTATGCATCATCCGGCCGGTTAGCATCTCTATCCCCACACCGGCTATCGCACGGGAAACAATTTCTTTATCTCCTTTCTTCAATACTCCCCAAAAACCGGTATAAGGACTTCTTCCTAACGCTACCATCTCTTCCACAATCATATTACGCAAGTCGCACTTTTCTGTCAGCACCACACTGATGACTTTCGACATATCCGCATCGGAATATTTCTCAACCTCTTTATTCATGATCCGGATCTCTCCCGACAATTTCGGTAGGAAACCGGACAGTGTATGCAACAAAGTGGACTTTCCCGCTCCATTGGCTCCAAGCAGACAAGTGAGTTCGCCAGCATAAATACTGGCATTTATATCACGGGCTACGATATGCGTTTTATGCTTTCCTTTATAGCCTGTGACCAGGTTCCTGATAGTTATGGTTTCTTGCTCTTGCATGTTAAGTTTCTCCCTGTTCTGATTATCATTCATTTACCTCTCCCTTACGCTTACGGAACAATACCGACACTACCACCGGCGCACCGACCAAAGCTGTGACGGAGTTGACCGGCAAAGCACCTTCAAACCCCGGCATACGGGCTATCAGATTACACAATAACGCCATTGCCGCCCCTACCAGTAAAGAAGAAGGCATCAATATCCGATGGTCGGAAGTACGGAACAAAGCACGGCAAAGATGCGGCACAGCCAGTCCCAGAAAAACAATCGGGCCACAATAAGCCGTAACAATCGCCACCAAAGCTCCGGAACAGGAGATTACCAACAAACGGGCACGTTTGATATTCAAGCCCAGATTTCGCGCATAACTGTCTCCAAGCAACAACAGATTCAATGTCTTAATCAACAGAAAAGAGAGTGGAAGAAGTACAGCCATTGTGCAAAGGAATGGGAATAACTGGTCACCGGAAATACGGGAAAAGCTTCCTAATCCCCAAATGACATACGCGCGAATATCTTCTTCAACGCTGAAAAACTTCAAGACTCCAATCACAGCATTGGCTACATAACCAATCATCACACCGATAATCAACAGAGTCACGTTTCCTTTTACTTTCTGTGAGGCGAAAGCAATAAGCGCCATGATAGACAATGCTCCTGCAATAGCGGCAACCGTCAGCGCCAATTCACCAATCAGCCCCAGACTGCTCAACGCCACTCCTCCAAGGCTGCCCGACAATAAAACGACAAAAGCCACTCCCATACTCGCTCCGGAACTAATCCCCAACACTGAAGGCCCTGCCAATGGGTTTCTGAAAACTGTCTGCATCTGCAATCCGCTGACGGACAACCCTGCTCCGGCAACCAACGCAGTGACTGCCTGGGGCATTCTCGATTTCCAGATAATATTCGTCCAGATGTGGTTCTCATGATCTCCCCACAGGCAAATATCCCATACAGCACGAAACGGTATAGATACAGAACCCAATACGAGATTCAGGAAGAAAAGAAAAAAAATCAATCCAACCAACAGAAGCATCAACAACCAGACAGGAGTTTTCATACTCTTCTCATTTTAAAAGCTCATAAAAAACGGGAGTATATTCCGGTAGCAGTTCCGGATGAAATACTTTAATCAAATCTTTCAGCAGCACTTCCGGATGAGTGGGAACATTCTCATAATAAGGTTTCTCCTTGAGATTGCAATAAATCACTCCTTTATCTTTGAATGCCCGGAAATCAGCATACCGGGAATCCTGCGCTTTCAAGGCGTCGTAAGTGAACGTGCCGTTATGACTGTTCAATATCCGCCAATAATCAGCACTTTCCGCGCGACTGTAAACAGTCTCAAAGTCTAAAGTCACTCCACCTGTATTCGGATCATCTTTTAGGAAATAATCGGCACCGGCATCCCGGAAAAGTTGTGCGAGGAAATTGCGCCCTCCTACGGCGTACCAGTTGCCGCCACGCAGCTCACCACTAAAAACAACCGGCTTTTTCTCAATCCTTGCCGTCAGCTGCTTCAATGTATTATATTCAGTCTTAATCGAATCAAAGATCGCATTTGCTTTCTCCTCTTCTCCAATCAGCAGACCGATAAACTTAATCCATTCTGCCTGCCCGAGGGGAGAATTCTCTTTATATCCCAAATGCGGAATCAAAGGAATACCTACCTCTTTCAATGCGTCATATCCTCCCCGTTTAAAAGGAGAAATCAGAATCAGATCGGGATTCATGGAGATAATGACTTCATTATCAAAGTTCCCCTCTATCCCTATCTTACGAATTTTCTTCTCTTTCAACCGGCGTTTTACTTCCTCGTTAAACAAATGGCGGGTGCTTGTAATACCTACCACATGATCCAGCTCATCCAGTTTTATAAAATTGGATAGCTGCAACGAAGTCATACAAATGATATTCTTTATCGGAACGGGCTGCACTACATAATCAGCGGATACTTTATTTTTCGCAAAGGCTTCCTTATCCCTGACAAACGCATACTGATAAATTTCCCCTTTACCTTTTTCTTTCTGCGGGTCCTGAATGGTCACCAGACACCCTCCCTCTACATATTGCACTTCGAAACCTTCAGCATATTCCGGAAGAATGATCCGGGAGGAATCAGAGGTGCTAACCGCCACTCCGACTGCCTGCGTATTGTTTTTACTTTTCTGTCCACAAGAAACGAGAAATAACAAAAGGTAAACAACCGGCCAGTATTTTCCTTTCAGCCGCATACTATTATATCTGCTCATATTTTATCTATAAGATTAATCTTCAGATTATTCAAGTATTTTTCGAACCTTACTCCCGGAAAGTATCGAAAACTTCATTCTGGCAGGTCTTCTGACTTGCTCCATTTTCCTGACGCCCTTCCCGCCTCTTCATGATCGAGACAGTGGATTTGAGTATTGCAGGAAAACTTCAGCGGAGCTTACAGCAGCGGGTCTGTTCAGGATTTTCACCTGATTCCCTTTTCACCACTCTTTCCGTAGCATCGGAAAAGTGACACCAAAATTCACCTTGCAAAGATACATAAATAGGAATGATTTCGGAGAAAATGCAATAAAAAAAGAAAGAATATCTCCAAAGATACTTATCTTTGCCCCGCAATGTCAATCTTCGGACACCGAAAATTATTTATTCATTTAAAAGATACACGAATAAAGATGAAATCTCCTATTTTAATCCTCACATGGCTATGTCTTCTCTTCCTGGCTAGTTGTATATCCAACAAGAAGACTTCTCTCGAAGCATTTAACCAGGATGTATATGCGCCTGAATATGCAGCAGGATTTAAGATACTGGGTGCGGACAATGCCCAAAGTACCCTGATACAAGTATTCAACCCATGGCAGGGAGCCAAAGATGTAGAAATGTCCTACTTCGTTTCACGAAATGGCGAGCAGGCACCCGCCGGATTCACCGGTCCTACTATTCCTGCCGGAGCAAAGCGCATTGTATGTATGTCTTCTTCCTACATCGCCATGCTCGACGCACTGGATCAAGTAGACCGTATCGTGGCGGTATCGGGCATCAACTATGTATCGAACCCGTATGTCCTTGCGCACAAGGACGCTATCAAGGACATGGGACCTGAAATGAATTATGAACTGCTGCTGGGATTGAAGCCGGACGTTGTTCTATTATACGGTATCGGAGATGCGCAAACTGCCGTAACAGACAAGTTAAAAGAACTATCCATTCCCTATATGTATGTAGGGGAATACTTGGAAGAATCACCTCTTGGCAAAGCTGAATGGATGGTCGCCTTGTCGGAACTGACAGACAGCCGAGAAAAAGGTATCGAAGTATTCAGTGAAATACCCAAACGTTATCAGGCACTAAAAGCTCTCACGGCATCGGTTAAACAACGCCCTACCGTGATGTTCAACACTCCGTGGAATGACAGTTGGGTGATGCCATCCACCAAAAGTTACATGGCGCAACTAGTGACAGATGCCGGTGCAGACTATATATATAAGGAGAACACTTCCAACAGCTCCGCTCCCATCGGACTGGAAACAGCTTACGGACTGATACAAAAAGCAGACTACTGGATTAATGTGGGCATGGCTTCTACACTGGATGAGCTGGAAGCTGTCAATCCTAAATTCACCGACGCCAAATCGGTTCGCGAAAAGACTGTATACAACAATAACCTAAGACTGACCGCCACAGGTGGTAATGATTACTGGGAATCGGCAGTGATGCGTCCTGACGTCGTTCTCCGCGACCTGATTCATGTCTTCCATCCTGAACTTGTGTCGGATTCACTTTACTATTACAGACATCTGGAATAAAACGTCTTTATTCAAAATAAATAAACCAATATTCATGCAGCTGACCTCAATCGGCTGTATTATTTTTCAGTCCAATTATAGATAATAACATACTCCAACTCTATATCATGATGAATCTCACTCACATATCTAAGACAAATCAAACATCTTATTTTACGGACAATCTCATAAAAAAAGTTGTATTAAAAGTATAGTGACTTTTAATACAACTTTTCTCATTCAAATTCTGCTTTGAATTTATCGAAGGTCGACAACTGCACCAGGAGCCTGACTACTGCTACCACTCCTAAATATTTTTTCCATTTTGGATTGAGTGGCAAAATCATAGCGATAACACTCGTAATACATATAATTCGCAAACTGCATAGCAAATGCAGACTGTGCATCGGAACTTATATAAAGCAAACCCTGCTCTATCGATCCTCCGGTTTCTATTGTAACCAACTCTTCTTTTTCTAAATCATAACGATAGATATTCGCACTTCCTCCATATGATAAAGATGTTTTTCCATAAAAACACAAATATCCGTTGATATAGCATAAACCGGATAATCCACCCATATAATAATTCTCATTATTCAAAAACACACCTGATAATTCATATTCCTTACCTGTAGCTTTCAAGGTCTTGGCATCCAGACAAATGATTTTAGCATTACTTCCTGAAACAAAAGAACTGCTATAACCGCTACCCTGAACCTCTGCACTAACCGCTACATAAACAGTGTTATCACCGTTGAAAGCGATACCTACAATAAAACGATTTTCTCCAATAGTGACAGGCACATCAGTTACAACATCCGTTTCAGGATTAACAGTATATAGTCT
>OMGF01000823.1_pt1 | contig 24824 bp, 16 predicted proteins | sample 1645861 | NCBI WGS metagenome assembly OMGF01 (sample SAMN05578586, study PRJEB25193) | human gut metagenome | biome: Human Microbiome; feature: human-associated habitat; material: feces | host: Homo sapiens | place: USA:Birmingham
ATAGTGACGCTATCCTAAGCATATACCGTCACTATGTTGGTGGGATAGCGTCACTATTTTAATAGCCATCTCCATATAGGAATTATATGTATTGTTTTGTTGCCGATAGTTATTTCCTCGGTTTCGTCATCAGTCAAAATTATTCCTTCGGTGAGATTATAGGTATTGAGTGCGGAAATTAATCCATTTATTTTACGCTGCCTTGTTTTTTCATCTTTCATCGAACGGGTGACTTGGCAGGCAGATACAATATGTCCGTTTTCACGCATAATGAAGTCGCACTCTATTCCGTCATTATGATAATAGATATCTTTTCCCTGGCGCTTTATTTCTATAAATACCAAATTCTCAAGTAATTGCCCGATGTTGTCGGTCGCATTGAATCCCACTTTGCCAATAATGGCATTATCTATGAAATACACTTTCTTTTGGTTGTTCATCTGTTTTTTTACAGACCAGTCGAACTTCATTACCTGAAATAGCAGATAAGTATTTTCAAGATATTCCAGATAGTTTTTGACTGTTTCCGTATGTTTGATACCTATCGTTTTTGCTAACGAACTGTACGAGAAACGTTTCGTAGCATTGCTGGCTAAGTAATAAACCATTTCCAGCAATTCTCTTTCACCATTTAGTTTGTTTCGAGTGACAACGTCTTTATAAATAATATTCTCATAAAGAGTGGATAGGTAATTGTTGTTCCGGTCTTTTATATAACGGGGAAAACCGCCAGTTTTCAAGTATTCGTCGAAGTGTTTTTTTAGCATACTTTTTCCGGTAGTAGTATAAAAGTCCTTTTGTTGCGGATATGCTTCCTTCATTTTTAGAAATTCGGGAAATGAGAAAGGGTATAGTTCAATTTGGCAATAACGTCCGGTGAGGTGTGTGCCTAATTCTCTACTTAGCATATTGGCATTAGAGCCTGTAACAAATACCTTACATCCACTGTCATGCAACCTTCTTACAAATCTTTCCCAACCGGGAATATTCTGTATTTCATCAAAATAAAATGTTTTTTGTTCTCCAAACAATTCGATGAAAGCTTCATATAAGGTTTGAAAATCATCGACTTTGAAGTTGATAAGCCGCTCATCATCAAAATTCATGTAAAAGTCTTGTTCTGACTGTTGCGAACGTATTTGCTGTAAAAGAACAGATTTTCCGCATCTTCTTATACCAGATATGACTAGCACTTCGGGATTGTTTACACAACTCATGTCAATATCCCTTTCTATCATTTGGGATATGTCTTTTTCACGCTGGTCGAATATGATATGCTTTAATAATTCTTTCATGATAACTGGGCTTTTGATTGCAAAGATATAAAACTTCTCATTATAAACGAATATAAAATGCTAAAATTGCTCATTGTGAATGAGTGAAAAGTGATAATACTTCTCGTTGATAATGAATAATAGATAGCAACTTTCATTTTCAATACAACAATGATACGGTTAGAAATAACAAATTCAGCCTCTATCTGTGTAAGATACGCGTAAAAACATTATCTTTGTTCATGTTTCAACTAATGCATTAGGTTTATATGAAAGAGATATTCAGAAGATATCCTATCGGGATACAGAATTTTGAGCAGTTACGTAATATGAATTGTGTATATATTGATAAAACCGCATTGGTTTATCAATTAGTCCATACTGATACTGTGTATTTTCTTAGCCGTCCCCGCCGCTTTGGAAAAAGTCTTCTAGTCTCTACTCTAGAAGCTTATTTCTCCGGAAAAAAAGATTTATTTAAAGGACTGGCAATAGAACAGTTGGAACAGGAATGGACTGTTTATCCTGTGTTGCATATTGATTTCAGCAGAACAAAATATACCACTATCGAAGATTTGCAAGAGCAATTGAATCTTTATCTAAGCGAATGGGAGAGGACTTATGGGAAAAATGAAGAAGAAACGAGCTATGCAGCCCGTTTAACCGGTTTGCTTCAACGAATTTATCAACAGACAGGAAAGCAGGTTGTCGTATTGATTGACGAATATGATGCACCTTTATTGGATAGTAATAGTGACTCTGCTTTACAAGGACAATTGCGAACTGAAATGCGGAAGTTCTTCAGTCCTCTTAAAGCACAAGGGCAATATCTTCGTTTCTTGTTTTTGACAGGAATCAGCAAGTTCAGTCAGATGAGTATATTTAGTGAGCTGAATAACTTGCAGAATATCAGCATGAGCGATGATTATAGTGCTATTTGTGGTATTACAGAGCAAGAGTTGCTAAGTCAGATGCAACCGGATATTGAGAGGATAGCTCAAGCGAATAATGAAACCTATGAAGAAGCTTGTCGGCATTTGAAACGGCAGTATGACGGTTATCATTTCAGCAAGAATTGTGAAGATATTTACAATCCGTTCAGCCTTTTCAATGCATTTTCGCAAAAAGATTATAAGAGCTTTTGGTTCTCTACCGGCACGCCTACTTTCTTGATTGAAATGTTACAGCGAATAGACTTCAGTCTTAATCTATTGGAAAAGATGGAAGTGAAAGACGAAGATTTTGATAAAGCGACAGAGGTTATTACCGATCCGATTCCTGTGCTTTATCAGAGTGGCTATTTGACTATTAAAGGATATGAACCTCTCTTTCGTACATATACATTAGGTTATCCCAACGAAGAAGTTAAAATAGGCTTTATTGAGACATTGATCCCTTCCTATCTCAATCAACCGACACGAGAAAGTAACTTTTATGTAGTCTCTTTTGTAAGAGACCTGATGAAAGGTGATATTGAGCAGTGTCTTCTTCGTACTCGTTCTTTCTTTTCATCTATACCTTATGATTTGGAGAACAATCAGGAGAAACATTATCAGACTATTTTCTATTTATTATTCCGTTTAATGGGTCAATATGTAGATGTAGAAGTAAAGAATGCCATTGGCAGGGCTGACGTGGTAATTAAGATGCCCGATGCAATTTATGTATTTGAATTTAAGGTAGATGGAACTCCCGAAGAAGCATTGGCTCAAATTAATAGTAAACAATATGCTATTCCTTACGAGATAGATCATCACAAGGTTGTCAAGGTCGGAGTGAATTTTGATAGTACAACACGGACTTTGGGAAAGTGGGTGATAGAGCATGAAATAAGGTAACAAGAAAGGAGACGAACCTATGCCGAGTAATTATATTCGTTTCGATTGGGCTATGAAGCGTTTATTACTATTTTGTAGTTCTTGAAGGCTTTCGTGGTATTTGTAAGTTACTGTTTTGTCCATAGAGGAAATAAAGAGGCTGTAATCAATTGCTTCTATCATATAATTGTTAATATCCTATATCATGTCTAAAATGTGATATAGGATTTTTTATATACGGAAATATTAGAATAAGAACATTCATAAAAATGGGATACTTTATGCGTTTCTCCTGTTTGAATTTGGAGCAAGATATGATGTGCAAGTAAATATGCGAATGATGAAGGATTACAAAGATTCATAATGCTTCTGTTTGTATGTTGTCATGGTAACCATTGTTTGAAATAAATGACTAATCATGGATATTTGTTTGTAAATTCGTCTTTTTATGGTATTTTGCTATATATGTTTTTGTTGGAACAAAGCTTGAAATAGCAGGAAATATGCCAATTATATTGAGTCATCCCGATGAACATCTCGTTGGTCGGTGAGAAAAGAGTCGTTCCTCACTGACCAACGATACGTTCCTTTTAAAGGAATGGAGCTTGTTTAAAGGAGAATAGTTCGTTTTTTATCCCTTAATTATGCATTTATTGGTCTGCAAATGTATATTCTTGCGTTAATTTATGCATTTATTTCTCTTTTTGCTTCAGTTTTGATTTGAAATAAAAGTGGAGAATCTTAAAAATAGAACAGACTCTCCTTGTTGGAAATATTATTTTGATGCAATATAAAAACTCAAAATTGTTTTTATATTGTCTGTCAATTATTGTAAATAATGCTACCTTTGTGCTATTCAAACAGATAAATAAGTCACACCATGAAATTAACAACGAGACTAAGCGATGCAATTACATTTAGAAATAAACAAAAGGTGTTCCTTTTGTTAATAATACTTCTTCTGGAGATAATATTATTTTTCATTCTAGGACAATTATATTGTGAGGCTAGAAAAAAAATGTTTAGTGAAAGAGTGGAAAGTGCTTTCAAAGAAGTTCTCTTGCAACAATTACAAGAAGATTATTTTGAAGGTTATTTTTACACTAGTGAGCGGAAACAGCGATTGAAGGAATACCCTGATACGGTTTATATAACAGATGGAAATGGAAAACATGGATATTACTTGGATAAAGAAAAAAGTCGTAAAAATATAACATTTGATCCGCGATTACGTTTCTTACATTCCACTTATTTATCAAAACATCCTTTGGTAGTGGGCGCTTTATATGAAAAGTGGCAACAGCATTTGAAACGGCAAAGCTTGTCTGGCACTTTTGCCTTGCAGCTTTTGGTATCCGATAAAGATGAAAACATTACAGATAGTGTCTACCCTGACACTTTTCTACTCGAAAATTGTATACCAGAGTTTGATATTACAGCAGGTTATCGTTGCGAAGTTGAAGCAAAGGGTTTTTTCTATTTTTCATTTTTTACTCTTATGGGTGTAAGAGGTTTTATTTATGGCTTTATTTATTGGTTGTGTGTCGTTGCTATTAATATAGTGCTACTTTTTGGAAATAGAGGGCAAAAGAATGTAGTTGCTCCTACTTCTGTTCATGTCTATCATATAGACCAAGATATTATGTTTGATGCAAACTTGAGAAAGCTTGTATTTGGTAAAGAGGAGATTCAGATGCCACCACAAACTGCTATTTTATTAAAACATTTTTTAGATACTCCAGATTACATATTGAAAGATGAAGAAATCAAAAGAATATTTTGGTCGGATAAATCAAATAATGATCCGAGACTTCATAATGCAATAAGTCGTTTGCGAAGAGTTTTCGAGAATGTTCCATCTATTGAGGTTCAAAGATATGAAAATACTGGATATCAGTTACAAATTAGAAGACATAAATAAGAAGCTATAATTTTCGATGAAATGGGATTTTTTTGAATAAAAGCCTTATCTCTAAAATGGTATATATAGTGGATAGATTCGGTTAGATAGAAATGGATAGATTAATTTATTGGCAGTTGTAAGCCAATTGCCTACTTTCGTTCCCATTAATTAATCGATAAAACTATAGTATATGAAAAAACTATTATTCTTTTCTATTCTGATAATGGCAGTTCTTTCTGTAAATTACTCATTAAAAGAACCTCGAGTAAATACATTATTATTAGATAATATTGAAGCTTTGGCTGCTGACGAGCACGATGTGCCTATTAATTGTTTTGGTAGTGGTTCTGTGGATTGTCCAGCTACAAAAGTTAAAGTGGGATATGTTGCTACCGGATACAGTCTTGAAAAATAATATAAGTCTCCTGTTTCTTTCTTTTTTCTTTTTTATCTCTTGCAACCATAAGCATAAAGAATATGCAAAGGATGTATTATTCTATTCGGAGTTTCCGCAAGAGAGAGAACTAAGAGGAGAAGTAATAGAGCTTGATACGGCTTTATTACGCTATCCGTTTAGGATACGAATCGAAGGAGATAAGGCTATTGTGATGGATTTACATGGTCTTGATCATTATGGACACTTATTCCAATATCCCAGCTTTCAGTATTTATCTTCTTTTGGCAGACGTGGTGATTCACCTACGGAAATGCTGTCAATGGAAAATTTTCGTTTGCACAATCATGGAGTCTGGACATTGGATGCCAATAAAAGTGAATTAACTAGGTTAGACTTTTCTTCATCCGGTGATTCGCTGCTTCGTGACGAAGCGGTAACATTGGATGAAGATATACTTCGGCCACTTGATTTTACTATATATAATGATACAACATTTATTATTCCTGATTATTCCGGTGAAAATCGTTTATGTCGAGTTAACTGTAATGGGAAGCTTATAGATAAGATCGGAAGTATCCCAACAGTCAATAAAGAAGCATTGAAAAATGCTCGTCCGGCGTTAGCACAGGCATGGAGGAGTTTCCTTGACTACAATCCTAACAATGGAATATTGGCGGCAGTTACCCAATTGGGAGAAGTCGTTGAAGTTTATGATTTGAAAGATAGTACTCATGTTGTTCATATCGGTGAGCATGGTGAACCTGAATTCAAAATATCAGATGGATATGGTATACCGACGGGAATTATGGGATTTAGTGATGTACAAGTAACAGATAGTGCCATTTATGCAGTATTTCATGGAACAGCTTTTAAGGAGATAGCAAGACAAAGTGGAAGGCTTCCTGACGGAGGAATGTATATTTGCGTATTTAGCTTGCAAGGAGAACCGTTATGCAAATATGTGCTCGACCATTATATATATGGTATTTGGGTGGATGAAGCTACTAAAACGATAATAGCGACAGATGTAAATAATGATCAGCCAATACTTAAATTTAGCTTTGGCTGAATGAGATAATTAACTTGATTAGAAAGGAGCAGGATGATGAGTTTGTTCATCTTGCCGGATTTGCTTACATATCACCTGCTCCTAAACCTTTAAAAAGATTTCGATGCAAACATAAGGATAAAAAAATAATGTAGCAAATTATTGCTATTCTGTTGAAAGGATAGATACAGAAAAAAATGATTTTTTTTACTAATATAAAGAATTAAAAATGAAAAAGAAATTATTAAGTGTAATAGCTGTAGTTGCAGTTGCAATATTTGCTGGATATAATGTATATGTATCACAACACGATGTAGAATTATCAGATCTATTTCTTACTAATGTAGAGGCTCTAGCAAATATAGAGAATCAGATAAAGGATGTAAACTTAATTTGATTAGTATCTGTGAAACAAGTAATAGTGATCATTATTTATATCGTAATAGATAAATTAGTCATAAACAAAAGGATGAAACTTAAAATCAAGTTTCATCCTTGCAATAACTTATAATATGCGTATACTCATTTTATTAATGTTAGTGTTGACTATGGTTTCGTGTGGTCAATCGAATAATAAAAAAGTTGATTTAGAGAAAATTACTCAATTAGGGGATTTGGCAGAGATAGATTCTTTATCATTGTTTTTAGGACTTCCAACGATAGTAAAATTATTTGATAATAAACTTTTTATTGTTGATATGTTTGATGAAGGAAAAATAGTGAAGATATATGATTTAGAAAAAAAAGAAATACTTCTGTCTTTTGCTAAAAAGGGAGAAGGACCATACGAATATTTACATGTTAACAATATTGACATTTATAGAAATTCAGATAGCAGAGTTAAGATAAGCCTTTTTGATCCAGTTTCCTCAAAATTAGGTGTATATGACTATGATTCATTATTAATTATGAATAACAACTATCTACCTAAAATGATACTTTCTAAAAATAAAGATGTAAGATTTCATGAAATATTGAGAATAAATGAGGGGTATTTGGCAACCGGACTGACAACTGAAGGAAAATATACTCTTTTATCGGATTCATTGAAGATTATTGGTTATTTTGGTAAGTATAGACCTAAACCACAGGCTGGTATTTCTGATATGTCACATATTATAGCTAATTATGGTAAAAGTGTGTTATCGCGTAATAAGGATTTACTGATAGAAATTATTTATAATGCATCTGTTCTTTCATGTTATGATGTGAAAAAAACAGGAATAACTCAGAGATGGGAAAGCGTCATTCACGAATTGGATTATAGGATGGATGGTACATCTATTATAAATAATGCTCCTATAGGATATTTGTCTGCATATATTGGTGATGATAAAATCTATGCTCTGTATTCAGGTGAAGCAGATGATATGGATGCAGTAGCAACTTATGGAAAAGAAATTCATGTTTATAGTTATACTGGAAATATTATTGGTAGATATTCTATTTCTAAACCTGCATTTGCATTTTGCATTGATGAAAAAGCAGATAAAATCTATGTTTTGTCTCATGTACCAGAGCCTAATATAACTGTTTATGATATGAATTAATAGCTATTGTTCTAATGGGTGAAGTGCTATGAAAAGAAACTGGGTATGTTTATTGGGTATTAGTTTATCATTATTTGTATGTTCTTGCAGAGGACCATCAGACAGAATAATTCGTATAATTGATGAATGGAACGAGCGAAAAATTATTTATCCAACACAAATGTATTTTACAATATATGGACAAGATACTGTTTCTGCATATCCAGTTTTGGATAATAAATATTCTATTATCACTTATGTGGATTCTGTTGGTTGTATGAATTGTAAATTAAAATTGCGAGAATGGCTGGATTTTATCGTTGGGCTTGATTCTTTGGCAGATTCTTCTATACCGGTTCATTTCTTTCTACATCCTAAGAATAGAAATGAGATTATTTCAATTTTAAGACGTAGTAATTTTAATTATCCAGTATGTATAGATGAACATGATTCACTCAATATCTTGAATAATTTTCCGCAAGATATGGCTTTTCAGACATTTTTATTGGATAGAAGCAATAAGGTTATTGCTGTTGGAAATCCTGTTCATAATCCTAAAATAAAGGAATTATATTTGAAGATTATTACTGGTGAATCGATAATGACACAAGGTAACAAGATATTGACGCAGATAAAATCTAATAATAAATATATTGACTTTGGTAACTTTGATTGGGAACAGGAACAAACAGCTGACTGGGTACTAACCAATATTGGTAAAGCCTTGTTTGTTGTTGAAGAAATTACCACTTCCTGCGGTTGTACTATAGTGGATTATAGTAAAGAACCGATTCGTCCAGGGCAAGATTTAAGATTGAAAGTGAAATATCGAGCTGAATATCCTGAACATTTTGATAAAACGATAACCGTTTATTGCAATGTTGAAGGCAGTCCGCTCAGTGTGAGGGTGGTAGGCAATGCGAAATAGAAAATGATAAATATGGCGAAGTTATATTTAAAATGTATTTACTGGTTTCTGATTTCGGTACTTATCATAGTAGGAATTGATATTTTGAATAATATATTTTCTAAAGAACCTATCATTCCTAGGAAAGTTGCTTTGCAAGTGGCAGGTGATAATCGAAAGGAATTAGAAAAAGCACTTTACTATTATAAGAAGAATCCTGCTGATAGTTTAAAATATAAAGCGGCTTGTTTTTTAATAGAGAATATGCCTTTTTACACTTACTCCAGTGGAGAACAATTAGAGAATTATAAGTCTTATTATGCTTGGCTAAAAGTACGTAAGGGTAAAACACCGCAGCAAGTTTCGGATTCAGTCAAAAAAGTTTTTGGTCCAATGAAAGAACCTAAGAAGAAACGTGATATTATGGAAATAGATTCTGCGTATTTGTGCCATAATATTGATTGGGCATTTAAAGTTTGGCAAGAGCAACCATGGGGAAAGAATATTTCATTTGATACATTTTGCGAATACTTGTTGCCTTATCGAATAGGTGATGAACCATTAACTTATTGGCGTGAAACGTACTATGAAAAATACAATTCATTATTGGATTCATTAAGGAGATCTGATTCGCTGGATACCGAAGATCCGTTAGTTGCTGCTAAATATTTGTTAGAACGGTTACCAAATAAGAAGCATATTTTTACATCTATTACTCCAACCTCTTTTGGACATATCGGACCGGAATATGTACAATATTTGTCAGGATCTTGTAGGGAAGTAACAGATTTTTGTGTATATCTGTTCAGAGCTTTAGGAATCCCTTGCGCCATTGATTTTATCCCAATGAGTGGTTCTGGAAGTGACGGTCATTTTTGGTTAGTGACTTGGGATAAAAATGGAGAAGACTATAGAATGGACTTTCCGGAACCTTTGCAGCTGGTTCGCAAGAGTTGGTGGTATGGAATGGATATGAGTGCTAAGATATACCGAAATACTTTTAGCATTAATAGGTATCTATATGAATCAATGGTAGTTTATGGAGAAGAATTATATCCTTTTTGGCGACTACCTAAATTCAAAGATGTAACTCATGGATATGCTCAATATTATAAGAAGGAGATTAAAATACCTTTAGAGAAGATATATAGGGAAAAGAGAGATGGGAAGATTGCTTACTTATGCCTCAGTAGTCGTGATAGTTGGATTCCTGTAGATTGGACAGAATATGATAGGAATAATTTGGTATTCCGAAACTTTAAAAAAAGTTCTATGATGAGGGTAGCTACTTACGAGAATGGAACATTGCATTTTGTGACCGATCCTTTTATTGTGGATGGGTGGACTAATAAAAGCCATTATTATTCAGCTGGAGAAGAAAAACAAGATGTAATATTATATGCTAAATCTAATATCGATACGGAGAATCTTTTCAGAGATAGAATGGTAGGAGGCATCTTTGAGGGAAGTAATAGGGCGGATTTTGCAGATAAGGATACTCTATTTCTTATCCAGAGTAAACCTTGTCGTTTGAGAACAGTTGTCAAAAGTTGGTCTGATAAGAAATATCGTTATTTCAGATATGTAGGCCCTGAAAATGCTAATTGTAATGTTGCTGAGATAGCCTTTTATACATCAAATGATACTACTGCTTTGAAAGGTAAAGTGTTGGGAACCCCTGGGTGTAGCCAGCAAGATGGAAGTCATGAATATACAAATGCTTTTGATGGTAAAACATGGACATCTTTTGATTATATTGAGCCAACTGGAGGATGGACCGGACTGGATGCCGGAAAGAATGTACAGATAGATAGAATTGTTTACACCCCACGTAATAGAGATAATTATATTCGCTCTGGAGATGTTTATGAGCTTTTTTATTGTGATAGAAACTGGAAGTCTGCCGGTATGATAAAGGCGACTACCGATTCGATTGTCTATCGGAGTATTCCGAAGGATGTACTTTTGTTGTTACGTAATCATACGAGGGGAGTGGATGAACGGATATTTGTTTATGAAAATGGTATTCAGGTATGGAAATGAAAAATAGAATTATTCAGAATATGATTTTATGGATAATATCAATGAGTGCTGTCTTACTGGTATGGGCTTGCCATCGGTTCGAAAAAGAGAAAGTCTCTTCTTTGTCAGTTTATACAGTGCGACATACTTTAATGCCCCTTTCTCCTGATTTTGCGATAGAGGCTGACAGTGCTGCATTGTATAAGCAATATTTGCGGTTGTGCACAGGAAAAGAATTTCCTATGATTGGCATTTTACGTGTCGATGGTAAATTGTATCGTTTTATAGGTGGTGATTCACTGCGTATTGTCCCTATTGCTCCTGTTTATAGCGGTGAAGGATGGAGTGGTAAATATTCATATTTATATCCGGGGGCAAATTGGGAAAAACAGGAATTTGATGATTCGCAATGGCAGGATGGAATAGGTGCGTTTGGGGTTAAGAATATATATTATCCAGTCCATACTTTGTGGGGAGCGAATAATATTTATGTACGTAGGCATATTACTATTAATGACAAGGAGGCTTTGAGAGGGCGAAAAATGTATGTCCGATATTTTTGTGATGGTCAGATTGAACTTTATTTCAATGGAGAACATATTTCGCAGATAGAAGGTCAATCTACGCAAATAGAATGTAAACAGCTTTCTGGAAAGATTGTTAATCAGTTGCAGAGCGGAGATAATATAATTGCTGCATTTGGGCATAATAAAGGAGGAGGATTTGCATTATTGGATTTTGGATTATATATAGAAAATCAAATTTATTGTGAGCAGGATACGGCAACTTTGAAACAGGTGGATGTGCAAGCAACTCAAACTCACTATGTTTTTCAGTGTGGAAGTGTGGAATTACAGCTTGATTTTGTCTCTCCCGGCTTATTGGACGAATTAGGGGTGATGGGGTGTCCGGTAGGGCTTATAACATATCATGTAGTCCCTAAAGAAGGGGAATGTCCTGATATTGAGATCTTGTTTGATGTAGATATGGAATGGTCTTTTGATCGTTTTTTTGTCGAAATGAAGGCAGAAGGAGCAAAATACTCTTATGAAGACGGACATGCTATATTTTCACAGAAATTATGTGGAGAGCAAGCTGATTGTGGTGCTTTGCTTTTAGGATATGAGGAAGACAAAATTATGCAGTATGAGGGGGAGAATATGTTTCCTTGTTGGAATATGAAAGGGAAAAAAACAATAAAAGATATAATGACGCTTGTTGGGGATCAATGTTGGGTGTTAAAGAAAAAATGTGATGAGATGGATAATCTTTTACAAGAAAATGTATCTCGTAATGGATATAAGAGCAATGTAGCACAGATACTGCCCATGTATCGGAATTTTATGGCTAATCATAGGCTTGTGGTGGGTATGGGCAATAAAACCTATTGTTTCGGGGATACTCTGGGCAATATAAGAGAAATCTACAGATACTTTCCTACGCTATTGTTTTGGAGACGGGTTGATTTAATGAAAGGATTACTGAATGCTGTTTTTGAAACTTGTGAGAACAATGATTGGGTAAAAAGTTATCCCCCTTATGATATAGGGACTTATCCGATATCAGGCCGTCAGTCAAGTGTAGAAGATCATGGTATTGAGGTCGCTGCCGATATGTTGATGATGGCTTTAGCTATTGTAGAATTGGAGAAGGATTTTGATTATGCGGAAAGACATTGGAGATTGTTACAGCAATGGGCTACTTATTTGGAATCATGTAAGCAGAATGAAACAATTTCTGTTTCTGAATTATTGGATGAGAATGATGAGCGAGTGAAAAAAATATTGGGATGGAGAGCTTATCGGAAACTGATACAATGGAGACAAAAATAATAGGTAGTATGAAGCTAAAAATAAAAAAGATAATAATCAGAATTCTGGATGTCTCATCTGTAATATGTTGTTTGATGGGATTGATGTTTCTGGGACAGTTATTCTGTTTTACTTCATTCAAGATTCCATCGAATTCTATGGAGCCTACATTAAAAGCCGGTGACCGGATATTGGTGAATAAGATGGTCATGGGGGCAAGGTTGTTCGATGTGGCTGCTGCATTGGAACAAAAAGAGGTGGATATTTATCGGTTACCTGCATTGGGAGCTTTAAATAGAAATGATGTGATAGTGTTTAATTTCCCTTATCAGGAATTTCGGTGGGATAGTATCCGGATGGATGTAATGCAGTATTATGTAAAACGCTGCATAGCTTTACCGGGAGATGTTTTAGAAATTAGGGAGGGAGTTTATAAGGTGAAGGGATGTAATAAGGAGTTAGGAAATAGTAGTGCGCAGCAAAATCTTGCGGATTTGGAGCATCCGGAACAATATGGTATTGTGGTAAATACATTTCCGTATGATGAACAACTAGGATGGACTATCCATGAATTCGGACCACTGCTAATTCCAAAGAAAGGTCAGACAGCAATGATGAATCGTACGAGCTGTCTATTGTACAGGCAATTGATAGGTTGGGAACAGAAAAAGAAACTATCTCTGAAAGATGGGCAAGTATTATTAGGTGACAGCATAATTACTCAATATCGCTTTAAAAAGAACTATTATTTTGTGTCCGGCGACAATATGGCTAATTCGCAGGATTCAAGGTATTGGGGGATGCTGCCGGAAGAATATATTGTAGGTAAGGCGACCCATATATGGTATTCAGAAGACAAAGTTACGGAGAAACCTTGTTGGAATAGGATAATGACGAAAATCAAGTAAATAATGAAAGTCAAGTTGGAATTGAAGCGAATGACAAAAAAGAATATGGCGGATGTGATAGCTCTTACAGGAGTTGTGGCAATTTTGTGTGTAGTAGCTTTTCCTACTCCGAACGACATTTCTGTTGGCGAAATGGCATATCAAAAATTATGGTTGGGACGTATGGCGGTTGTTTTTGTCATTTGTTGTCTATTTTCTTTTTACTTGAATAGAAAACTCTGTTTGTCTTTTCCATCAATTGTGATATGGGTATTGATTGCATTGGGAGGGATTGAAGCTATCTGGGGATTGGGGCAAATATATGGTTTGGCTGTCTCTAATCACTCTTTATATGCACTTACGGGATCTTTCTATAATCCGGGACCTTATTCGGGATATTTGGCAATGATATTTCCGCTTTGCCTGCATGAATGGCTAAATCTGAAAGAAAGGCCGGAACCTGCATGGATAGAATGGGGAAAGTATTGCATGGCATTAGGAGTGATGCTGTTGATTCTTTGTGTGCTACCTGCAGGAATGAGTCGTTCGGCTTGGATTTCCGCTGCAGTATCGGGCGCATGGGTGTATGGAATGCACGTTTCATGGGGAAGTAAACTAAAGGAGATTAGAAAGAAATATAAGAGAAAAGTAGTGTTGGCTTGTATTGCAGGAGGCATTATGTTCATAGTGATTAGTTACTCACTTTTTCAGTTAAAAGCAGCTTCTGCCAACGGACGCCTGTTTATGTGGAAAATCAGCGCTCTTGCTATTGCCGAAAGCCCTGTTATAGGGCATGGGACAGGGAATTTTGTTTCAGCTTATGGCAGGGCACAGGAGAATTATTTTGCAAACGGAGAGTATTCGGAAACAGAAGAACTGGTGGCAGGTAGTCCGGAATATGCTTTTAATGAATATCTTCAAGTAGCAATAGAATATGGGATTCCTTTTTTATTTGTCGTTTTATTAATAATTGCGTTTTGCTTTTGGAAGGGGAGTAGGGAAGGACGAATAGGGCTTTGTGGAAGTATAATTGCAGTTTTGGTATTTGCCTTTTCTTCTTATCCGATGCAGATTTCAGGATTTGCAGTGACATTTTATTTCCTGCTGGCTGCCTGTGTCATTGGGCGTTCGAAGATTATGCTATTGCTTTTTATTTCGATGATAGCTTTATTGGGAGTCTATTATTGGAAATATAATCAATATGATGCATGTAAGAACTGGTATCGTAGTAAAATGCTCTATAATATCGGAGCATACCAATCAGCTAAAGAAGAATATGGAAAGTTGTATTCCGAATTGAAGAATCGGGGAGCCTTTCTTTTTGAATACGGGTATTGTTTGCATAAATTGAAACAATATGATAGTTCGACTATAGTTCTGGAAGAAGCAATGAAGCACAGTTGCGACCCAATGATCTTAAATATTATAGGTAAGAACTATCAGGCAGTAGGAAAGTACGAGAAAGCGGAAGAGAGTCTGATTCGATCTACGCATTGGCTTCCGGGACGAATTTATCCGTATTATCTTCTGACAAAGTTATATGCGGAGCCGGAATATCGGAAACCTGAAAAATTAAAGCGTATGGTTGAGGTTGTATTGACAAAAGAGCCGAAGGTTCAATCGACAGCAGTAAAAGAGATGAGAGTGGAAGTAAAGAAACTATTGAAACAAATAAACTGATAAATATGATGAAACACAATAGTACATGGTTATTGTCATGTCTGACATTAGGAATGCTTATAACGTCTTGTTCTGACAAGAAAAGCGATGTGGATAAACAGGAACAAGGTGTTTCTACTGTTCTTCCTGATTCAAAGAATGAAGTTACTACTCAAATACTAAAGAAACGTGATTTTCATCACGAATTGGTCAGTAACGGTAAGGTAAGTGCTCTTGGGCAGGTTGATCTCCGTTTTGAAACAGGGGAGGTGATTGCTCATATTTATGTCAAGAATGGCGATCGGGTTCGTAAAGGGCAAAAGTTGGCTGAACTGGATAAATTTCGTCTGGAGCAAAAATTGTCTCAAACGGAAGATGCTTTGTTGAAAGCCGAATTGGAACTGAAAGATGTGCTTATTGGACAGGGATATACTTCCGAGGACTTCAGTAAGGTTCCTGCAGAAACAATGAGACTTGCGAAAGTGAAGAGCGGGTATGAGCAGTCGAGATCTCAATATGAATTAATGAAAAGAGAAACAGAACATGCTACACTGGTTGCTCCTTTCGATGGCATAGTGGCTAATCTGTTTTCTAAACCATATAATTTAGCTAATACTTCCGAGGTGTTTTGTACGGTTATTGATAATCGAAGGATGGAAGCAGATTTTACAGTGTTGGAGAATGAGTTGGCTTTTATTAAAACAGGTGATAAAGTGATGATTACTCCTTATGCCGGAGGAGGTTCGTTTGAAGGTAGCGTATCCGAAATAAATCCGTTGGTAGATTCGAACGGAATGGTAAAGGTGAAGGCTATAGTAAATGGACAAGGAAAGTTATTTAGTGGTATGAACGTAAGAGTAAATGTCAAAAGAAGCTTAGGACAGCAATTAGTTATTCCTAAAACGGCTGTTGTATTACGTTCCGGTAAACAGGTGGTATTTACTTTACAAGAAGGAAAGGCTATGTGGAATTATGTGCATACAGGATTGGAAAATGCAACGGAGTATGTCGTTTCGGATAAATCACAGAAAGGGATTGAAGAGGGGGTATTGGAAGGAGATACGATTATTGTGACCGGAAATCTGAATCTGGCACATGAAGCGGAAGTAAATATAAGATAATCAAAAAGGTACGGATTGCGCGGATTTCACGGTTTTTAGAATTGTGATAGTATACAACAACAGTGTAATCTGTGTAATCCGTGTCAAAATCGAGTAATTATGATAAAATTTTTAATTCAACGTCCTATTGCCGTATTGATGGCTTTTACTGCCTGCTTTATAATCGGGTTGGTGACATATAGTACTTTGCCTATATCGTTGCTTCCGAATATTGCTATTCCGGAGATAACAATACAGGTATCTGCGGCCAATACTTCTGCTCGCGAACTGGAAAACACGATTGTGAAGCCTTTGCGAAGCCAGTTGATTCAGGTGTCTACCTTAAAAGATATTCATAGCGAATCAAGGGATGCGGCAGGTATTATCCGTCTGTCTTTTGAGTTCGGCACTAATACGGATCTTGCCTTTATAGAGGTCAATGAAAAAATAGACGCTGCAATGAATTACCTTCCAAAGAATACTGAACGCCCGAAAGTTATCAAGGCAAGTGCAACGGACATTCCTGTGTTTTACCTGAATCTGACCTTGAAGAATGATAGTGCTTATAGCACTACAGGAGAGCAGTCTTTCCTTGATTTGTGTGAGTTTGCCGAGTCGGTAATCAAACGCAGGATAGAACAGCTTGAGGAAGTGGCCATGGTAGATGTGACCGGATTGGTGGAACGTCAGGTACAGATTGTACCCGATGAGGATAAGTTGGCCATGATGGGACTTTCTATTGAAGATATTGAATCGGCCTTGGCTGCCAATAATGTGGAGCCGGGCAGTATGACAGTGCGTGACGGATACTATGAATACAATATAAAATTCTCTTCTTTGCTACGTACTGCGGAAGATGTGGGAAATATATATCTGCGCAAAGGAGACCGCATTATCCAATTAAAGGATTTCTGTAAAGTTAGTATCGTACCTGTAAAAGAAAAAGGCGTATCTGTATCGAATGGAAAAAGGGCGGTGACACTGGCTGTTATTAAACAGGCGGATGAGAATATGGATAAGATGAAACAGTCTTTGGTAAGGACGATGGAGCATTTTAGGCGGTTATATCCTGATATTGACTTCAATATCAGTCGCAACCAGACGGAGCTACTGGACTACACCATCTCAAATCTGCAACAGAATCTTACTTTAGGTTTTTTCTTTATCTGTCTGGTAGCTGTCCTGTTTTTGGGAGATGTGAAATCTCCGTTGGTGATCGGACTTAGTATGGTGGTTTCTATCGTGATTAGTTTTGTTTTCTTCTATCTGTGCAATATGTCCCTGAATATCATCTCGCTTGCCGGATTAATTCTGGCATTGGGTATGATGATTGACAGTTCGATCATTGTGACCGAAAATATTTCACAATACCGGGAACGGGGATATTCATTGCGCCGTGCCTGTATAACAGGGACAAGTGAAGTGGTGACACCCATGTTGAGTTCTTCCCTGACTACCATTTCTGTATTTGCTCCCTTGATTTTTATGAGTGGTATTGCCGGAGCTATTTTCTATGATCAGGCCTTTTCGGTTACAGTGGGACTGATGGTTTCGTATTTTACCGGTATTATGCTTCTTCCGGTGCTTTATCTGCTGGTTTATCGGACAGGTATTCATACCCGGAAATGGAAATGGCTTTCTTTTAAATTTAATAACCCGATAAAGGATCATACATTGGATCGATTCTATGATGCCGGTGTGGATTGGGTGTTCTGTCACAAAACATTTAGTGTATTGTTTTGTATTATCTCTATTCCGCTTTGTGTATTCTTCTTTTTCTTTATAGACAAGCAGCGGATGCCTGATATAGAAGAGAATGAATTGATCGCCCGAATCGAGTGGAATGAAAATATTCATGTGGATGAAAACAGGCGGCGTGTGGATGAGCTTTTTAAGGATTTAAAAGAACAGGTATTGGAGCACACGGCATCGGTTGGCAGACAGGATTTTCTTCTGAATCGTGAAAGGGAACTTTCTTCTTCCGAAGCAGAACTCTATTTCCGAACGGAGACATCAGAAACAATCAATCCTTTGCAGCAGGAAATATATCATAAACTGAAAGAAGATTATCCGCTTTCCGTTATTTCTTTCTCTCCACCGGAGACGGTATTTGAGAAGCTTTTTGTAACGGGAGAACCGGATATCATAGCTGAATTTTACACCCGTAATAAGGCAAAAGCACCGGAAGCGGGAGATATCCGGATGCTGGAACAGGAGTTATTCCGAAGAACGGGAATCGCTCCTACAGGTATTGCTTTTGAAAATCAGTTGAACCTGAGTATCAATAAGGAAAAGCTACTGCTTTACCGTGTTGCTTACAATGAACTTTATCGAGTCTTGAAAACTGCTTTCCGGGAAAATAGTGTGACTATGCTGCATTCCTACCAGCAATATCTTCCGATTAACGTTGCGGGCAGTGAGAAGACTGTGAATGAAATATTACAGGAAACATTGATACAGACTGAACCGGACAATAAAGGCAACAGAGAGTATATTCCACTCCGGGAGCTGGTGACGGTCACTCCTGCCGAAGACTTGAAGAGTATTGCTGCCGGACGTAACGGGGAATATATCCCTTTTGATTTTTACGGTGTATCGGACGGGAACAAACTCATAAGAGAGGTGAAACAAACAGCGGAAGAAATGAAGGATTGGGATACCGGTTTTTCCGGCAGTTTCTTTTCCAATAGCGAGATGCTGGATGAATTGGTGGTAATCTTATTTATTTCGTTGTTGCTGATGTATTTTATTCTTGCCGCACAGTTTGAAAGTTTTTTGCAGCCTTTGCTTGTTCTGGCGGAGATACCGATTGACCTTGCATTTGCCTTGCTTTTGCTTTGGATTTGTGGACATACGCTGAATTTAATGTCTGCTATCGGACTTATTGTTACCTGTGGTATCGTAATCAATGACTCTATTCTGAAACTGGATGCTATTAATGAATTACGTAAGGAAGGTGTCCCGCTATTAGAAGCTATACATGAAGCTGGCCGAAGACGTTTACGACCGATCATCATGACTTCATTGACTACAATATTCGCAATGGTACCACTGCTTTTTTCTTCGGATATGGGTTCGGAATTGCAAAAACCTCTGTCTATTGCTATGATAGGAACGATGTCGATTGGTACGGCGGTGAGTCTGTTTATCATACCGTTGCTTTACTGGTTTATTTACCGGAACAAGAAAATAAATATTAGGTATTAAGTATTAGTCCAAAAATGAGAGTTATGAATAGATTAAAGAAAAGAATTCCCGTTTTCCTCTGTGCCCTCTGTGTCCTCTGTGGTGAATCCCAGCTTCGAGCACAGAAACACCTGGTATTGGATTTGAACCGGACTATTTCTCTTGCCAACGACAGTTCGTTGGAGTCCTTCCGTACGCAGAATATGTATTTATCCGGTTATTGGGAATACAGGACTTACCGGGCAAATCGTTTGCCTAGTCTGACACTGGATGTTACTCCGGCACAATATAACCGGGATATAACGAAACGATACGATTCGGGGCAGGATTTGGATGTATATCGTACGCAACAGTCTTACTATGCTTATGGAGGGTTGAGTGTGAAACAGAACTTTGATTTGACTGGAGGTACATTCTACCTGGAATCGAATCTTGCCTATATGCGTAATTTCGGAGGGAACAGTGCGACACAGTTTACGAGCGTCCCTATACGAATTGGATATTCACAAAGTTTAGTGGGATATAATTCCTTTAAATGGGAACGGAAGATAGAGCCGTTAAAATACGAACGTGTAAAAAAGGAATTTCTCTATAATGTGGAAAAAGTGTCGGAAACTGCTACTAATTATTTTTTCTCTCTGGCTATGGCACAGGCGGAATATAATCTAGCCAAAGAAAATCTGGCTTCTACGGATACGTTGTATCGCATTGGGCAACAGCGTCATCGAATTGCGGCTATTTCGCAGGCTGATTTGTTGACGTTGAAGCTGGATCGTGTGAATGCGCAGAATACATTACAGAATAAAGCGAGTGATCTGAAACGGGCTATGTTCTCACTGGCATCTTTTCTCAATCTGGATAAGAATACGCAAATTGAATTAAAACTTCCTTCCCGTCCGGAAAGGATGGAAATTCCGATAGATGAGGCTTTGAAGTGGGGTAGGAATAATAACCCGCAATTGTTGGGCCTGAAACAGAATGTACTTGAAGCGGAACGAAGTGTGGATAAGACAAAAAAGGAATCTCACTTTAATGCAAGTGTGAATGCGAGTATTGGCTTCAACCAGGTGGCGGATAACTTCGGGGATGTGTATCATAAGCCGATGCAGCAGGATTTGGTGGCAGTCAGTGTTTCTATTCCGCTACTGGACTGGGGTGTTCGCAAGGGAAAGTATAATATGGCGAGGAATAATCTGAATGTAGTGAAGATATCGGCACGTCAGGATGAGATAAGCATCGAGGAGGAAGTAATCATGACGGTAAGCGATTTTAATATCCAGCAGCAGTTGATAGCCAGTGCGGAAGAAGCGTTGGATCTGTCCATACTTGCTTACAATGAAACAAAACAGCGTTTTATTATCGGTAAAGCAGATATTAATAGTCTGACTCTTTCTCTCAACAGACAGCAACAGGCACAACGCAATTTTATCTCTGCCTTACAGAACTATTGGCTGAATTATTATAAGATACGAAGGCTCACTCTATTTGATTTTGCTTCGAAACTTTCGCTTTCGGACAGGTTTGATTTTAACGGAGGGAAGTTGATCAAATGATAATTTTAATTTAGGCACGGATTACACGGATTTCACGGTTTTCTGATATATGATTGTACAAAGCAACAGCGTAATCCGTGTAATCCGTGCCTAAAAATTCCCATTCATATAAATAATAATGCAAAATATAGATTCTGAAATAAAAAAGTCTTCAAAAGCTTCCGCTTTCACACTGATTGTGGCTTTTGTCTGTGTGGCATTGGTTGGGGTGGCGATTATTCCGTTGCTGCCTGTCAAACTGAATCCGTCACGCACATTACCCGGTTTCACGGTACGTTTCAGTATGCCGGGCACTTCGGCACGTGTGGTGGAAATGACGGCTACCAGTAAATTGGAGGCAATGCTCGCCCGTGTGAAAGGGATTCGGGGAATTTCTTCTACGTCAGGAAATGGATGGGGAAGCGTCAGTGTGAATCTGGATAAACATGTGGATGCGGCGGTTGCCCGTTTTGAGGCTTCTACTATTATTCGCCAGACATGGCCGGAACTGCCGGACGCGGTGAGCTATCCGTATATTCAGATGCATAGTCCGGGGCAGAGTAGTCAGGGACCTTTTATGGCATTTACGATCAATGCGCCCGCTACTCCTATCTTAATTCAGCAATATGCGGAGGAACATATAAAAACACGTCTTGCACAGATTCAGGGAATTTATAGGATTAATCTAAGTGGAGCTACTCCGATGGAGTGGAGATTGGAGTATGATTCAGAACAATTGCGTATACTTGGGGTAAGTACGGATGATATTCGTCAGGCCGTCCGGTTGCATTATCAGAAAGAGTTTCTGGGTACTTATGATATGGAACAGGGAACTGCGGGCAGACAATGGATACGTCTGGCATTGGTTCCCGAGAATGAGATTCGGGAGTTTGATGCGGAGCAGATAAAGGTGAGAATGAAGGATGGTAAGATCATAGGTCTGAATGAGTTGGTAAAGGTTTCCCGCATGGAGGAACAACCTCAGAGCTATTACCGGATTAATGGGCTGAATTCGATCTATCTGTCGATTGTTGCAGAGGAAACGGCAAATCAACTGGCATTGAGTGAAAAGGTGAAGGCATCTATGGACGATATCCGGTTGTTACTTCCGGCAGGATATGAAATTCATGCCAGTTATGATGCAACGGAATTTATTCAGGAAGAACTGGGCAAAATCTATTTGCGTACAGGAATGACTGTAGCCATTTTGCTTCTGTTTGTATTGTTGATAACCTTCAGTCCTAAATATCTTTTTTTGATTGTGATTAGCTTGATTGTCAATATGACGATAGCTGTAATCCTTTATTATGTATTCGGATTGGAAATGCAACTGTATTCGTTAGCTGGTATTACGGTCTCATTAAACCTGGTGATAGATAATACAATTGTAATGAGTGATCATTATCTGCGACGCAGAGACCGGAAGGCATTTATGTCTATTCTTGCAGCTACGTTGACAACAATGGGAGCCTTGGTTATCATTTTCTTTTTGGATGAGAAGATACGGCTTAATTTACAGGATTTTGCAGCAGTAGTCATTATAAATCTGGGGGTATCACTGCTGGTTGCCTTATTCTTTGTTCCTTCTCTGATTGATAAAATAGGATTGAAACGAAGAAAGAAGTCTTCTTTTTCAATAGTTAGATGGAGGATTGGGAATATACATTTCTTTGTGTGGATGCGTTCAAGAATACGCCGGATTCCGGTTTATTTTAGCCGTTTTTACAGGTGGTTGATACAAGTTTTTTGCCGTTGGAGGGTGGCAGTGTGTATTTTATTATTATTGGCATTCGGATTACCGGTATTTCTATTACCGGAAAAGATGAAAGGTGATGATAAATGGGCGATAGCTTATAATAAGACATTGGGTACTTCCACTTATAAGGAAAAGGTGAAACCAATAGTGGATAAGGCATTGGGCGGCACTTTGAGGTTATTTGTGCAAAAGGTGTATGAAGGAAGTTACTTTTCAAATAATGAAGAGGTAGTGCTTCACGCTAATGCCAATTTGCCGAATGGAAGTACACTTGAGCAGATGAATACACTGATTAAACGAATGGAGACTTATTTGAGTGAATTTAAAGAGATCAAGCAGTTCCAGACATCTGTGGAAAGTGCCCGCAGGGCATCTATTCATATCTATTTTACGAAAGAACACCAGAAAAGCGGTTTTCCTTATACATTGAAAGCTAATATGATTAGTAAAGCTCTTCAACTGGGAGGTGGAAATTGGAGCATATATGGCTTGCAGGACCAGGGATTCAGTAATGATGTACGTGAGAATGCGGGGTCTTTCCGGGTGAAGATGTATGGATATAATTATGATGAACTGTATGGTTGGGCTGAAGAGTTAAAAGCAAAGTTGTTGTCTCACCGTCGGATTAGAGAAGTGACAATCGGTTCTGATTTCTCTTGGTGGAAAGATGATTATATGGAATTCTATTTTAATCTGGATAAACAGCGAATGGCAGAGGAGGAGATTGGAGCCGGAAAGTTGTTTGCCGCTATCCATCCGATATATGGACGGAATATGGAAATTGGTTCAGTGATGGCGGAAGAGGGTACTGAAAAGATAAAGCTTTCTTCGCGTCAGTCGGTGGATAGGGATGTGTGGGCGATGCAGTTTTATCCTTTTCAAATAGGAGGGAGAGAATATAAGTTGTCGGAATTGGCAACTGTGGAAAAAGGGCAGATGCCGCAGGAAGTGGCCAAGGAGAATCAGCAGTATCGGTTATGCCTGCAATATGAGTATATCGGCTCTTCGGAACAGGGAAATAAACTACTGAAAAAGGATTTGGAAGAGTTTAATGAGATCCTTCCGATGGGATATACTGCTAAATCGGAAGATAATAACTGGTCATGGGGCGGAAAGGATAATAAACAATATCGCCTGCTTTTGATTGTGATTGCTATTATTTTCTTTATTACGAGTATTTTGTTCAATTCATTGAAACAGCCATTGGCAATAATCTTTGTGATTCCTGTATCTTATATCGGCGTGTTTCTGACATTCTATTGGTTCAAATTGAATTTCGATCAGGGAGGATTTGCTTCCTTTGTTTTGCTTTGTGGAATTACGGTAAATGCGAGCATTTATATCTTGAATGAATATAATTCCGTTCGTAAACGTTTTCCGCGTCTTTCACCGCTTCGGGCTTACGTGAAAGCCTGGAATACGAAAGTGATTCCTATCTTCCTGACGGTGACTTCTACCATTTTAGGATTCATTCCTTTTATGGTAGGTTTGGAGAAAGAAGGCTTTTGGTTTCCATTGGCAGCAGGCACTATCGGAGGATTGATAATGTCTGTAATCGGAGTATTTATTTTCCTGCCGGTGCTGACGTTGAAAAAGAAGTGGTTGATGATACCTAAAGCTAAGCTTTAGCACTTGTAAAGCGTAGCTTTAGATAGGATAAAGCTACGCTTTGTATAGTCTTACCAATTATTCCCGGCATTACTGCTACCGATAAGCATCTCCACACGTTGTTTATACAGGTTTGCTCCTTCAGCAATATTCTTCCCTGCGTCTGCCGTTCCCATTCCGTAAACAACAATAGGAGTTTGCCATGACATTCCCGAATGAATGGCACTAACCTGATAAGGACGTAATAATTCGTCCGTAGTGAAACGGTTTCTGCCGCCACTACGATAGGCTTCGTATTCGGACCCCGTAGTTGTTACTACTGTCAATGTCTTGCCGGCGACTGCCGGAGTCTTGGATAGGAAAGTAAAGACTTCATCCTGCCATTTCT
>OMGF01000827.1_pt1 | contig 24717 bp, 24 predicted proteins | sample 1645861 | NCBI WGS metagenome assembly OMGF01 (sample SAMN05578586, study PRJEB25193) | human gut metagenome | biome: Human Microbiome; feature: human-associated habitat; material: feces | host: Homo sapiens | place: USA:Birmingham
ACGTGACTGGAGTTCAGACGTGTGCTCTTCCGATCTGATAAGGAGCCGGATATCGACTTAAACTTCTCCGGTGAATACCAGAGCCGCGCCCACGATTACACGGAGGTTATCTTCGGTAAAGGACAGACGTTCCGTGCGGGTACCATCGGTACTCTGGCAGATAAGACGGCCTACGGATATGTGAAAAATTATTTTGAGGAGCATGGAGAGAGAAAGAGAAATTGTGAGATCAACCGGATCGTTCAGGGATGTGTCGGCATCCGGCGTACAACGGGACAGCATCCGGGAGGTATCGTTGTTCTGCCGCTCGGCGAGATGATCTATTCGTTTACCCCGGTACAGCATCCGGCGAATGATATGACGACGAAGACGATCACGACGCATTTCGATTACCACTCCATCGACCACAACCTGTTGAAGCTTGATATTCTCGGACACGATGATCCGACGATGATCCGTATGCTGCAGGATCTTACGGGACTGGATCCGGTTAAGGATATTCCGTTGGATTCCAGGGAGGTCATGAGTCTGTTCCAGAGTACGGACGCGCTGGGAATCAAGCCGGAGGACATCGGCGGGTGCAAGCTTGGGGCGCTTGGCGTTCCGGAGTTTGGTACGGATTTCGCAATGCAGATGCTTATTGATACGAAGCCGAAGTATTTTTCGGACCTTGTGCGTATTGCGGGTCTTGCCCATGGTACGGATGTGTGGCTGGGGAACGCCCAGACGCTTATCCAGGAGGGGAAGGCAACGATTCAGACGGCGATCTGTACGCGTGATGATATTATGATCTATCTGATCCAGCAGGGGCTTGAGGAAGGTCTTGCGTTTACGATCATGGAGGCGGTTCGTAAGGGCAAAGGCTTAAAGCCTGAGTGGGAAGAGGAGATGACGAAGCATGGGGTGCCGGACTGGTATATCTGGTCGTGTAAGAAGATCAAATATATGTTCCCGAAGGCCCATGCAGCGGCGTATGTTATGATGGCATGGCGTATTGCTTATTGTAAGGTGTTTTATCCGTTGGCGTATTATGCGGCGTTTTTTAGTATTCGTGCAAGTGCGTTTTCTTATGAGATCATGTGTTTGGGGCGTGAGAAATTGGAATATCACTTGGCGGATTATAAGAAGAGGGCGGATACGCTTTCGAAGAAGGAACAGGATACGCTCAGGGATATGAGGATCGTGCAGGAGATGTATGCGCGGGGGTTTGATTTTCTGCCGCTGGATATTTATACGGCGAAGGCCAGACATTTCCAGGTTGTGGGGGACAAGTTGATGCCTTCCATTAACAGTATTGACGGTCTGGGGGAGAAGGCTGCGGACTCGATCGAGGAGGCGGCGAAGGATGGGAAGTTCCTGTCTAAAGAGGATTTCAGGAACAGGACGAAGGTCAGTAAGACGATCTGCGATCTGATGGAGGAACTGGGGATCCTGAAGGGACTTCCGGAGTCGAATCAGTTGTCGTTGTTTGATTTCTAAATTTCATAGTGGCTGGGGGGGGACGCGCCGGTGAGACTACGGGCGCGGACGCTTCACGGGATTCCGGGAGGGTTCCTCTAAGCTCCCAGAAAAATGCTAAGGGCGGAGGCCCGGGGACACAACTCGCAACTTGCGTTGCTCAGACAAGTGTCCCCGGGCCTCCAACGCATTTTCCTGCGAGCCAAGAGGAAGCCAGCTCCCTCCACCCAGGCGGTCCGTGCCCGTAGTCTCACCGGCGCTGTGTGTTGGCGGGAGTGAGGGATGAAGGGAAGGTTGTGGTGGGAGAGAGGAGGTGGCGGAAGCTGGACGATGCGCGGGGCCCTTTGGGCGCCGCGGCATCGCGAGGTTGTTGTGGCGGTGTGAGGACGTTGGGGGATCGTGAGGATGTGGGTAGTGTGAGGACGTTGAGGGATCGTGAGGATGTGGGCAGTGTGGGGACGTTGGGGGATCGTGAAGCATCTGAGGTTTTTATTCCTCTTGGAGGAGGCTGTCCAGGTATTGCTGGGTGGTCATGAGTTCGGTGTGGAGAGGGGACAGGTAGGAAAGGATATTTTCGGCTTCTTTTCGTGAGGTTGCATTGAGCCCTGCTATGGCATCGGTGAGGTAGATGACTTTGCATCCGGCATCGATGGCGGAGAGGGCGGTGGAGAGTACGCAGCATTCTGCTACTACGCCGGAGATCACGACGCGGGAAGCGTGTTTTGCGAGTTCACGCACTTGTGGGATGGCGAAGGAGGAGTAGACGCTTTTTGTGTATACAGGGTATTTTTTTGTGTAGGGCAGAAACTCGGACATCATTTCGTTGAGCCAGGGGTCTGCGTTTACGGCGGCGTTGACTTTGTTGTATTCTTTCCATACGCCTTCCGGGTGTTTTGTGGCGAGGTACTGGGTGAAGATCACCTGGGAAAGGGCGCGGCTGTTTAGAAGGCGGAGAATGGAGTCGGATGCTTTTTCGACTTCTTCGCAGGCCCATTCCTGACCTTTAGTGTAGACATTCTGCATGTCAATGACAAGTAATAGATCCTGATTTGTTTTTGCTGTTTGATCCATAAAGAGATTCCTCCTGATTCTTGGCGGCCTGGTGAGAGAACCGTGTATCTAAAGTTTAGTATAGTTTTGATGAGGAGAATTTACAAGTGGAACGAATGTTACTTTATTAACAATCTTGCTTGAAATCAGGCGTTTTCATTGACTTTACACAAAATCAATGCTATCTTTATTGGGAATTGTTGTTAAATTGCAACTATCTGGGTAACTGTTCAGTAGGTCTGCGCATTTACTGCGCTGACCGTAAGAAAACATAGGCGGGTAGGCAAAAATCCCATTGCCGCAGGCAATTTTTCATGGATTTTTGCTCGTGACTGTGAAGGTACTGAACAGTTACCTATTTGGAAGCTTTTGCGCTTGATGCGCCAACTGGATGGTTGCGTTGAAGTCACAATTTAGTATGTTTTGGAGGGAGGATATTGTATGGGAAGCGAGCAGATGCTGCTGACTTAGATTTTAGTGAGTCTAAGGTAGCGGAATCTGGTGCTTCTGGGAGGAATGGTCAGGAAAGACGTGAGAAGCTCCTGATAAACTGGCAAGGATGAAGATCAAGAAAAAAGAAAGGGTATATGAGGTATGAAGAATTTATTTAAAACAAAGTTTGATGCGGCAGTGATCGTGCTGATCCCAGCCTGCATCGGTATCAATTATCTTGGAAAGCTGTTTGCGAGTGTATTAAAACTTCCGTTATGGCTGGATTCTATCGGAACATGCATCGGTGGATGCCTTGGCGGTCCGATCATCGGCGCGATCTGCGGTGCGGCGAACAACCTGATCTATGGTTTTTCCGCGGGAGATAATATTACGCTTATCTATGCATTGACAAGCTTAGGTATTGGCGCGGCAGTTGGAATCATGGCCCGCCTTGGATTTATGAAATCATTCCCGAAGGCAATTCTTACAGCCTGTGCAGCCGGTCTTGCTGCGGTTGTGATCTCCACCCCGTTAAACGTATTATTCTGGGGCGGTACTACTGGAAATGTATGGGGCGACGCTGTGTTCGCAGCAACTCAGGCGGCTTCCATGCCGGTATTTCTGGGATCTCTGTTAGATGAAGTTGTTGTGGATGTTCCGGACAAACTGATCACTCTGATCGTTGTATTCTTTATTTTAAAGGGTCTTCCAAAGAAGCTTACAACGCTGTATGAGGCAAATTCCGAGATCGAGACTCTGGACTAATCAGATTTAGAAAAGGAAATGCAGCTGTTCTTCGGAGCAGCTGCCGGGAAACAAATATATGAAAAGTATCAGCCTGTTTGTAGATAACGGGACATATCTGACGAAGGTGCATCCCTTTACAAAATTGATGTATATCGCTGCCGCCATCAGTATTCCGCTGATCACCGGAAAGCTTTGGATGTTTGGTGTGTTTATCGCAGTCAGTCTCTGTGTTCTGGCCAGCGGAAAGATCCTGAAAAAGACGTTTCCGCTGATCGCTTTTTCTTTTACGATCCTTTTGACGATTTTCCTGATCCATGGATTGTTCAACCAGAGAAACGAGAATGTGCTGTTTCTGATCGGCGGGCTGAAATTTTACAGAGAGGGCACACTTTACGCCCTCCATATCGGTTTAAACATTCTGAACATGCTGCTGTCCTTTGCGGTGTTCGTCCTCTCTACCAAGCCGTCTGAGTTTGTGGATGAGCTGGAGAAACGTGGGTTTTCACCGCGTTTCGGTTACATCGTGACATCCGTGTTCCAGATCATTCCGCAGATGATGGGAACTATGAATACGATCATGGACGCGCAGCGCAGCCGCGGACTGGAGACAGAAGGAAATCTGCGGACCCGCGCTAAGGCGTTTTTACCGCTGATCTCCCCGGTAGTCATGAGTTCCCTGATCAATACCAGAGAGCGGGCAATCGCTCTGGAGGTGCGTGGATTCGGCGCAGGAAAAAAGAAAACATGGCTGTCAGATCGGAAACGTCACAAGGGAGACCAGGAGATCACGATTTTACTGGGACTCTGCATTCTGGCAGCTATTGCATGGAGGATCGTTGTATGTCTGAGATAATCATTGAAAATTTACGATACCGCTATCCTCACGCGAAGAAACTGGCGCTGGATGGTTTGAACTTTTCAGTAGAAAAGGGAGAGTTTATCGGTATTATCGGAGAAAACGGAGCAGGAAAAAGTACGCTGAGTCAGGCGATCATGGGGCTTGTTCCGCAGTTTTACAAGGGAGCTTACGGCGGAAAAGTCATTGTGGACGGCATAGAAGCCGGGAAGACTCCGGTATCACAGCTCTGTGGTCATGTGGGTCTGGTGTTCCAGAATCCGTTTAACCAGCTGTCCGGAGCAAAGGACAATGTATATGAGGAAGTCGCTTTCGGAATGCAGAACCTGGGAATTCCGGCCGAAGAGATGAAGGAGCGGGTGGAGAACGCCCTGAAGCTTCTTGATATCTGGCAGTATCGCGATCGGAATCCGTTTGATTTGTCCGGAGGTCAGATGCAGCGTGTGGCGATCGCCAGCGTGCTGGTCATGCGGCCAGATGTCATGATCCTTGATGAACCGACTTCCCAGCTTGATCCGGAGGGAAGCGACGAGGTATTCCGGGCGGTTGAGACCCTGACGAATTCTGGTATCACGATCTTAATGATCGAGCAGAAGATCGAGAAACTGGCGGCTTACTGCGACCGCATTCTTCTTCTGCATGGTGGAAAGCAGATCGCGTTTGATACGCCGCAGAAGGTATTTTCCATGCCGGATCTTGCGGATTATGGGATTCAGGAACCGGCATTTACCCGGATCTGTAAGGCAGAACATGTGACTCTGCCGGATGGAACGTATCCTGTCACTGTGGAAGAGGCTGCCGGAGTGCTGAAAGAGAGACATGCGGAAAGAGCAGAGGCAAAAGGAGCTGCGAAGGCGGATAAAAAAAAGGATTCAGAAGTTTTAGGCGAGGAACAGTTCCTCATTAAGAATCTGGATTTTTCCTATCTTCCGGATGTGCCGGTCTTAAAGGCGTTGAACATGAGACTGGATAAGCGTCCGACGGCGATCATTGGCCAGAACGGAGCGGGAAAGACTACGTTGGTAAAGCTGCTGAAGGGACTGCTGAAGCCGGTATCCGGAAAAATTTACTTCCGCGGCGAGGACATTTCTGGAAAAACGGTGGCGATGTTAGCTGGAAATGTCGGCTATGTGTTCCAGAATCCGGATGATCAGATCTTCAAATACAATGTGATGGACGAGATCATGTTTGGTCCGATGAATATCGGGATGGATCCAAAACGCGCGGAGGAAGAGGCAAGGCGTGCTTTGGAGTTGACCGGGTTAACAGGCAAGGAGAAGGAAAATCCTTATGACCTTGAGTTATATGAGCGGAAGATGACTGCGATCGCTTCGGTTCTTGCCATGGACACGGATGTTCTGATTTTAGATGAGCCGACGATCGCCCAGGACTGGAAGGGACGCCAGATCATTGGCGGCATTATCCGCAGCCTGTCGGAGAGAGGAAAGCTTGTGATCGCGATCCTTCACGATATGGATTTTGTGGCGGAGAATTTTGAGCGCGTGATCATTATGGCTCATGGACAGGTGCTGGCGGATGGAACGGCCAGGGACGTGTTCATGCAGGATGAAGCGTTGAAAAAGGCAAGACTGCAGAAACCGTATATGATGCAGCTCGGTGAGGTACTGGGGTATGAGAGAGCGTATCTGACGGTGGATGAGATATTGAGAAATCAGGTGTCCTAATTAAAGTGAAAAAGATGTGCAGATCATTGGCCCGGGGAAGATTTGAGCCGATGGGGCACATCTTTTATCAGTTACAAAAATCATAAATGTTTCAATCAGTTCACCCTGTTGGTTTTATTTTGTGATATACTGTTTTATATATTTTTGGGTCTCCGCTGCCGCTCTTCGTTCCACTACGGTCGGTTCAGAGCCAACGTCCCCTGGACGTTGTGAACCGGTCGGCACAGAGCAGAGGTCCGCCGGATCTCTTATGGTCTTCGCTTCGCTACGGTCGGTGCAAAGCGGACATCCACCGGATGTCCTGCACCCTTGTATTTGTCCTTATCAGAGTTTGTAAACACCGGTGGGTTGATATAGCACAAGGGAAACAATAAAGGAAATTCACTTTTTACATCTGAGTTTACGGTAGTGACAGGAGGAAAATTATCACCCTGATCGGGCAAGCGGTGAGTGAGACTGTGTGGGATAAAGAGGAGATCATCTACGCGGACCTCGACATGCAGAAGGTCCCGGCGAGCCGGATGGAGCATAATGTCTGTGGACATTACGCGAGACCGGACGTGTTGAAATTAAGTGTGGAGGATAAATAATGAAAGTATTGATGATCAATGGAAGCCCGCGGGCGAATGGAAATACATCGATCGCGTTGAATGAGATGAAGACGGTGTTTGAAAAAGAGGGAGTCGACGCGGAGATCGTGCAGGTCGGCAGTGAGGCGGTAAGAGGATGTATTGCCTGTAATCGATGCGCGGAGCTTGGGAAGTGTGTGTTCGACGATGTGGTGAATAAGCTGGCGGTGAAGCTTTCGGAGGCTGATGGACTGGTGGTCGCAAGCCCTGTTTATTATGCGTCCGCAAATGCGACCCTCATCGCGGTTCTGGACCGGCTGTTTTATAGTACATCCTTTGATAAGACAATGAAAGTCGGGGCGAGCGTTGTCTGTGCGAGACGCGGCGGATGTTCGGCGACTTTTGACGAGTTAAATAAGTATTTTACGATCAGCAACATGCCGATCGCATCTAGTCAGTACTGGAACTCCATCCACGGGCGCGGACCCGGAGAAGCAGTGGGGGATGCGGAAGGTCTTCAGACGATGCGGGTTCTTGCGAGAAATATGACATTTCTCATGAAGAGCATTGAGCTTGGAAAAGAGAAGTATGGTCTTCCGGAGAAGGAAGAGGTCGTGCGGACGCATTTTATCAGATAGAGAAGAATGATATTGGAAGGAAATTATGCGATGAATCGGCAGAAACTGGTAAGTCAGATCAGAAGGTATGTGCCTTATAATGAGCAGGAAGAGGCGGATAAGGCTTTGATCTTAAACTGGATCGAGAAGAATGATGACGCGTTCCTTCGGGATAACGTGGTGGCGCACATGACGGCTTCGGCCTGGGTGGTGGATAAGGACAGGAGTAAAGTCCTTATGGTGTATCACAATATTTATCATTCCTGGTCATGGCTTGGCGGGCATGCGGATGGGGAGACAGATCTTCTGGCGGTTGCAATCCGGGAGGTGAAGGAAGAAGCAGGAATTTCCGATGTGCGGCCAGTGTCGGAGGAGATTTTTTCGCTGGAATCACTCACCGTCGACGGACATGTGAAAAAAGGACGGTATGTGTCCAGTCATCTGCATCTGAATGTGACGTATCTTCTGGAAGCGGATTCTGAGGAACAGGTGTCTGTGAAGGCGGATGAGAACAGTGGGGTCGCTTGGTTTACGCCGGAGGAGGCGTTAAAGAAATCTACGGAGCCGTGGTTTGTGGAGCGGGTGTATGCGAAGCTGATTAAGAAGACACGGTCACAGAGTGAAGCAAAAACTGGATAGGTGCTTTTTTGCGGTGACGGTCCTGATGGCGTGGATCGCTTGCATAGAGACAGTATTGACGGCATTTCGCGGGCAGGCAGCAGCTAAGAAATGTTTAAGGATGTCACAGAGGGCAAGGTCGTAGATACATTCAAGGCGATGGTGGAAGCAATGTTTAAAGGTGCCGCAACAGCTAAGGGAGCACTTAGTATCACACCGGAGAAGGTGATCGTTACAACACCGGGTGCAGATAAAAAAAGAGCTGTAATTGGAAAGTAAAACTCCTATCGGCGCAGCCGATACGGAATGGATTTTTGCATGTAACTATGTTTATCGGTGGACTGGGTGTCCGGAAACTATCCGGAGCGTTTATACAAGGCGCTGATGAATTCTCCACGGTGCTGACTGTCTGGGATGGAGAGCGGCTTGTGGGGCTGACGCGGGTACTTGATGATACGGAGATGCTGGCGCAGATCCATTATGTGCTGGTAGATCTGGAATATCGGGGACAGGGAATCGCCGGCAGGATGATCGAGTATATCAAGGATAAATATAAGGATTTCCTGTATATCGAAGGCATGCCGGAGGACCGGGAAAACTGCCGTTTTATCTGAAACATGGTTTTACGGAGATGGAACGTGGGGCGGCGATTCAGATTTGCAATTATAATGGGAAAAAGTAAAGAAATGGGATATTGCGTATGTGGTATCCTGTTTGGGGTTAGGAAGAGAATATGAAAGCGAATCATTTATTAGCTGAAATGCCGGTTTCGAAAGTCTTTTTACAGCTCGCATTCCCAGCCGCGGCATCGCGAGGTTGTGGGTCGCGCATTGTTAAGCTGTAGTTTGATTTTTGGGGCTGATATGATAGAATGTGGGTGACGACGGAAAGAGTCGGATATTGGAGAGAGTATTTTTTAGGAAAATTAAAGATTTATTCAGGAGAGCTTTTAAAGGGGAAAATTATGGCAAATTATAATGTTTATTTTAGTCCGACGGGCACGACAGAAAGAGTCGTAAAACATATGGGAGAAAGTTTTGGCAGTATGGAAAATATTGACCTGTCGAGACGGGATATGAAAAATCATGAAATGAAACAGGGGGATTTTTGTATTGTGGGAGTTCCGTCCTTCGGAGGACGTGTTCCGGGAATTGCGACCGAGAGACTTCGGAAAATGAAGGGTGGCCGCACGCCGGCATTTTTACTGGTTACATATGGCGGAAGAGCGTATGAGGATACTCTGGTGGAATGGAAGGATGTGCTTGAGGCGCAGGGCTTTGTCTGTATTGGGGCTGCTGCGATTGTGGCGGAACATTCAATCGCCCATCAGATCGAAGCGGGGCGTCCGTCAGCGCAGGATTACGATGAACTTGATACGTTTGCGGCTGAGGTGAAGGAGCGCCTGAAGGGGAATGTCTGTCCGGTTGAGGTGCCGGGAAACAGGACTTATAAGGAATACAAGGTTCTGCCGATGGACATCCAGGTGTCAGATGAATGTATGGGATGCGGAAGCTGCGCGGAGAGCTGTCCGGTTGGAGCGATATCGTTTGAGGATCCGAAGATGACGAACGGAGAAGCCTGCATTTCATGTATGAGATGCGTGGAGATCTGTCCGCAGAGTGCCAGAAGCGGGAATCCTGAAAAGGTCCAGATGATTTCGGAGAAACTGAAAATGATCTGTCAGCCGGATAAGGCGAATGAGTTTTTCTGATTTAGGGATAGTTGGGAGAAATGTTTTGAAGATATATGAATTAAAGGAACGGACGCAATTTCTTCCGGGACCTGTTGAGGCCTGAGAGGACTCGGTCCGGGTGACGCATTTGTTTCTTTCGGATGCGGAGATTTTAAAGATCAAGGAGTATGTTCCGCAGGCGGTTGGATTTTATGAGCATATGGGATTTGAGACGCATAAGCGGACGGAACTTGATGAGGAGGGAAATCCGTATCCGTTGTTATATATGAGACGGTGATGGAGAGCGGAACCGGTGAAATGTTTAGATAGGATATGTGATGCGGAAAAGAAAATAAAGTGGTGTAGATGAAAATAGTTTGATCAAAACTGTACGAAAAATGTGGAGATCTGTTATGAAGATTGCGCTTTGTCAGATGGAAAATAAGGGAAGTGTTCAGGAAAATTTGGAGGGCAGTTTGCGGGCGGTAAGGGAAGCGGCTTCGCAGCATACGGACCTGATCCTTTTTCCGGAGGTTCAGCTCACGGAGTTTTTTCCACAGTATCCGGGGAAGGATGTGTCGAGATACCGGGTCAGGATAGACTCGGAGATCGTGAAGGCGTTTTGTGATGTGGCCAGGGAACATCAGATCATGGTGGTGCCGAATCTTTATCTGGAGGAACATGGGAAAGCCTATGACGCGAGTCTTCTGATTCGGAAGGATGGGACGATCGCCGGTGTCCAGAAGATGGTACATGTGGCACAGGCGGACAAGTTTTTTGAGCAGGATTATTATACACCTGCCGATGATGGATTTAAGGTATTTGAGACGGAATTCGGGAAGATCGGTCTGGTGATATGTTTTGACAGGCATTATCCGGAGAGTATCCGGACGGAGGCGTTGATGGGAGCGGATCTGATCCTGATTCCGACTGTAAATACGAAGGCAGAGCCGTCTGAAATGTTTGAGTGGGAGCTCCGGGTGCAGGCATTCCACAACAGCGTGTTTATCGCCATGTGCAATCGTGTCGGGATGGAAGGAGAAATGGATTTTTCAGGGGAATCGATCATTGTCGATGCGAATGGAAATACCGTTTTGAAGGCGGATGATAGGGAGCAGATTCTTTATGCGGATATTGATCTGGCGCAGAGCTGTGAGATCAGGGGCAGGAGACCATATACGAATCTGAGACGGAAAGAGCTTTATGTGTGAGGAAAATCGATTCTGAAATTCAGACAGTCTCTTACAGAGGACTCATTGGCGCTGCAGAATGGAGCGAACGGAAACGACATAGCCGTTCGGCTGTATTAGTATGAGCACATATAAAATATGTTCGAACGGCTATATTTTCCTGCGCGGATAAAAATATGGCCGTTCGAACAAAATATAAGGTGAGTATCAATGAAAATAACTTCTACAGCTGATTTAGGAAAAGTAATTCGCAGCAAAAGAAAAAACTGGGTTATACACAGGCGCAGTTATCTGAGTATACGGGGTTCAGTACCAGTTTTATCTCAGATCTTGAAAATGGAAAAGAAACAGCAGAGTTTGGAAAAGCATTGTTTTTGCTGCAGTTGTTAGGTCTGGATCTGATGATCAATGATCGTGGGGGAGATGTGTGAGAAAATTACAGGTTTATATTGAGATCGAGGGGATGCAGACATATGTTGGATCAATTTCCGGCAGTTCTCCGAATGATGCTCAATTTGCGTATTCGGATCAATATATTGCTGCAGGCCATCCGCCTATTTCTATCAGTCTGCCTATTTCGGGTGAGCCGTTTAGCGCAGAGACAAAAAAACTTTTTTGAGGGACTGCTTCCTGAGGGATTTGCCAGGAAATGTGTTGCCAATTGGATCCATACATCAGAAGATGATTATTTAACGATTCTGTCAGTATTGGGATCTGAGTGTCTTGGTGCGCTTCGTGTTTCTGATAATATACATGATAGCGGGGATTATAAACCACTTTCGATAGAGAGTGTGAAAGCACTGGCAAAAGAGGGTGTCAGCAAATCAACAGAACTTATAACCGAAGCGCATCTTTCCCTTACCGGTGCGTCTGGAAAGGTCGGACTGTATTATGATCCTGAACGAAATATGTGGTATCAGCCGCAAGGGGATGCCCCGAGCACTCACATTGTAAAGCAAAGCCATGTACGTCTTTCTGACATTGTGACAAATGAGCAGCTATCACTTACTGCGGCTTCAAAATTGGGAATATCGATTCCTGAAAGTTTTATTATCAATACAGGTGCTGCAAGGGATGACGAGATACTATTTGCCACGAAACGATATGACCGTGTAATTCCAAAGAACGCAGCGTACATCAATGGTCTCATACGACCTTTTCGGCTTCATCAGGAAGATTTCGCTCAGGCACTTGGAATACCAGCGTATGAAAAGTATGAGAATGGGAACAAGCAGTATCTTTTAAAAGCGTTTCAGCTTTTAAGAAATAATGTGGCGGATCCTCTTACAGATCAATTAAAATTGTGGGATATGTTGATCTATGATTATCTGAATTGTATTATCGGATGCATCCGGTGGAGGATGAAAAGGAAACGATATATGTGCCTGTCTCGAATTCGGACTCTGCTTTGAGACCATGCCTGACAGAAGAGAATGCGTGGAAATTGATCGAAAAGATCCCAGAAATTTCGACGCCATGGACGGAGAACGAGAAGATGCGGGAGCAGAAGTATAAAGAGGCGATCAAGGCGAATGACCCGAAGGCGTTGGTTGTGATCATAAAGATGATCTACCAGCGGAAGCAACAGCGACTCGCGCAGGGAAAGAAATGCACAGCGACGGATACGAAATATTTCCAGATCGCGGAAAAGCTCTTGTATGAGGAACTGGGAACAGCCATTGGGAAGCCGAAGCAGGAGATCGTCGACACGATCGTTGAGCATATTGGACAAAATTCTGTTTGATTTTTTCGGAAAACAGGAAATATCATTGTTGATGAACGAGTAGCAGACTGGTGTAAATCCGGTTTTGCTGCTCGTTTTTTATTTCAGTCGAGAAGACTCCCATCTTTTTTAGAACATGATTTGGTTCTATGACCCGGATTGGTGTTTCTTTTTATCGACTAGTTATAGGTTTTCCCTATATGTAACCATAAAATAGAAAGATTATACAGAACTGCCGTCCGGTGGTAGATTATTATCAAATATCCTATGGAGATAGTAGGAATATGAACTCTCTATTTACAAGAGAAAACAAGACAGGAGTGAAAAGATATGGAGAGAGGAATTAATACACGATGTTTACACTTAGAGGAAACAGAAGGAAAAACAGATAATTACGGAGCACTGAGCTACCCGATCTATCAGACAGCGACTTACGCCCATGCAGGTGTCGGAAAAAGCACCGGATACGATTACAGCAGACTTCAGAATCCGACAAGAGAGCAGCTTGAGAAGGTGGTTGCTTTTTTGATCTGTTCCGGAGACTTTTTTGCAGCTTCCTGCACGATGAATGGGAAGTTACGGAATCCTTACGAAACATGTACGATTTCATTAGAATCCTCCATTAAAAAGAACCGTATGCTATAATAAAATTGGCAGAAAACATGTGAATTCCAGAAAATATGGAATGTTCAGGCAGGAGAAGGATAGAAAGAAATTGGAAATGTAACAGGATGAAAAAGTGTGAGTGGTAACAGATTTTCAGTGAGGAGGAATGCGGAATGAAGAGAGTGCTGATCGGTGGCTTTTTATCTTTGATCGGAAGTATCTGGGCGATGGCGGTGCTGTTTGTTGCGGGAAGTAATCTGACGTCCGGATGGACAACTCCACCGGGGAGATTTATGACTACGGTGGCGGAAATGGGGCTGTCGGAAGTGTTTGGCATGGCGATCCTTTTCGTTGTTCTGGGGATTGTGATCATGATGGTTGAGTTATTCCGGAGAGATAAGCAGTAGAGATGGTATTCCGTCGATGGTTATGATTTTTTGCGAGTATGTCGTTATCATGTTAATAAGGAGTGAGATTGGTATGAAAAAGAAAACGATGATCCTTTTAACTGCTGTGCTATGCGCACCAGTTGGTGCGCTGGTCATGTTTTTAAACAGACCCTATAAACCAGTATCATTTACTGTCGATGGAGATCAGTGGTCGGCGAAAACTGTTGATGGAGGTTCTCTGCTACTGGAACTTCATAATGATAACAAAAGCAGAGAATGGTCAATCGTGTCGGAACCAGAAACTTTTGTAAGCGATTATCATAACATTGCGGAAAATATTTCAGAATTTCATATAATTGCATTGGAGGATGGAAATGGTGAGATGGTATTTCAATGTGTAAAAGATGATGGCAGCACGGACATGTATACGCTTGGACTTTCTATTTCACGTCATCAGAAAACCAATCTTCAAATTGATTCAATTACCTTCAAAATTTCCGGGTGTCTGAAACAGGGGATGGAAGAAAAATTGACAGAAACAGCGAAAGAACCGCGGAAAATCGGGAATGCGCAAGGAAATTTACAAGGAATGGCGATCTATTCTTCCTGCCCTTTTGTGCACGAAGACTCACAATGGGAACTTCAGATCTATGTGCAGGAAGATATGCTCATAGATGGAGAACTGACTATGGATGACAGCTGTCGATTTCTGATACAGGCAGTTTCCAGAGAGGATTCCTATGTATTTTTAGATGAAATGATCCAGTTAGGTATACCGGAGGCGGATATCTGGGAGGACGAACAGGAAAAAATGCATATAGTGCTTCGGGATGTACGGACTGCCAGATATAAAGTGTCTGATTTTGTTTTCAATCCGGAAGAAAAGAAATTTATCGGCAGTGATGTACTGGATGGAGAAGGAATCAATTACATTGGAACGACCGGCAAGTAAGAGAATTTACACCGGAACGATACCGCGAAAAAGATGGTATCAGAGGGAAGGCTTTACATCGTATAAAGCCGTTATGCAGCCATGACTTCTTAATCGCAGTCCATTTTTAAAGAAAAAATCTCAAATACAGGTCTTGACATTTCTGCCGTTCGTGCTATTATTTACGTATACCTGGTATGGGTATACGTAAATAGAAAGGAATGACAAAGATGGAACAGTATACAATAACAGGAATGAGCTGTGCTGCTTGCCAGACCCGCGTGGAGAAGGCAGTTTCCAAAGTGCCGGGCGTTATCTCCTGTTCCGTGAGCCTGCTCACGAACTCGATGGGTGTCGAAGGTACAGCTTCTTCCTCAGAAATTATTGAGGCAGTTCAGGCCGCCGGTTACGGCGCGTCCGTAAAAGGAGTGGAAAAGGCAGACGGATCCGGAAACGGCACTCTCTATGATGAATCTGCTCTGGAAGACCATGAAACCCCGGCCTTAAAGAAGAGACTCATTTCCTCCATCGGCTTCCTCTTAGTCCTCATGTATTTCTCCATGGGACACATGATGTGGAACTGGCCGCTTCCAGCTTTCTTCAACGGAAACCATGTGGCGATGGGGCTTTTGCAGCTCCTTCTCACCGTGATCGTCATGGTGATCAACCAGAAATTCTTTATCAGTGGCTTTAAGGGCCTGCTCCACGGTTCTCCGAATATGGATACTCTGGTAGCACTGGGCTCCAGTGCCTCCTTTGCCTGGAGCACCTATGCCTTATTTATGATGACAGATGCTCAGGTAAAAGGGAACGCGGATGCAGTCATGAGCTATATGCACGAGTTCTACTTTGAGTCCGCGGCGATGATCTTAACCCTTATCACCGTCGGGAAAATGCTGGAAGCGAGATCAAAGGGACGCACCACAGATGCCTTAAAAGGTTTAATGAAGCTGGCCCCGAAGACCGCCGTGATCGAAAAGGACGGTGTTGAGACTACGGTTCCGATCGCCCAGGTTAAAAAAGGCGATATTTTCGTGGTCCGTCCGGGTGAAAATATACCCGTGGATGGTATCGTCTTAGAGGGAAACAGCGCAGTAAATGAATCTGCTCTCACCGGGGAGAGTATTCCGGTGGATAAGGAGGCAGGTGACCCTGTCTCGGCTGCGACATTAAATCAGTCCGGCTTTATCCGCTGCGAGGCATCGAGAGTCGGAGAGGATACCACACTCTCCCAGATCATAAAAATGGTCAGCGATGCGGCGGCAACAAAAGCGCCCATCGCGAAGATCGCCGATAAGGTATCCGGCGTATTTGTACCTGCCGTGATCACGATCGCGATCATCACGACCATCGGCTGGCTCCTCGCAGGCGAGACCATGGCCTTCGCCTTAGCCCGAGGGATCTCCGTTCTCGTCATCAGCTGCCCGTGTGCATTAGGACTTGCAACGCCGGTAGCCATCATGGTGGGAAACGGAATGGGAGCGAAGAACGGAATCCTTTTTAAGACAGCAGTTTCGCTGGAAGAAACGGGAAAAGTAGAGATCGTTGCCTTAGATAAGACGGGGACCATCACAAGCGGGGAACCCCGCGTGACAGATCTCGTTCCGGAAGAGGGAGTGAGCGAGTCAGAACTTCTTTCCGTGGCATACGCTCTCGAGAAGAAGAGCGAGCATCCGCTGGCGAAGGCAGTCCTCTTAAAGGGTGAGGAAATGGGGCTTTCCGCAGCTGATGTGACAGATTTTGCGGCACTTCCCGGAAACGGACTTTCTGCGAAATTAAATGGAAATACGATCTACGGCGGAAACATGAAGTTTGTCGGAACTCATGTGGCTGTTCCGGAAGATATGAAGAAGAAATCCGAAGCTCTCGCGGAGAGCGGAAAGACTCCGTTATTCTTTGCGGAGAATGAGAAGCTTGTGGGCATCATCGCTGTTGCGGATATGATCAAGGAAGACAGCCCACAGGCAATCAGGGAGCTGCAGAACATGGGAATCCATGTAGTCATGCTGACCGGTGATAATGAGCGCACCGCAAAGGCTGTCGGAAAAGAAGCCGGTGTCGATGAGGTCATCGCCGGAGTCCTCCCGGATGGTAAGGAGAGTGTGATCAGAAAGCTCAAGGAAAAAGGCAAGGTTGCCATGGTCGGCGACGGGATCAATGATGCTCTGGCCCTCACAAGAGCCGATATGGGAATCGCCATCGGAGCCGGAACCGACGTCGCTATCGATGCGGCGGACGTGGTCCTCATGAAGAGCCGCTTATCCGATGTCCCGGCAGCGATCCGCTTAAGCCGTGCGACGCTTACGAATATCCACGAGAATCTGTTCTGGGCATTTTTCTACAATGTGATCGGGATCCCGCTTGCCATGGGACTCTGGATCCCCGTATTCGGCTGGAAACTGAATCCGATGTTTGGCGCTGCAGCTATGAGCTTATCCAGCTTCTGCGTTGTATCCAACGCCCTGCGCTTAAATTTCTTTGATATCCGGCGTTCCGACAGGGACAAAAAGATAAAAACAAAAATCCATAACAATAAAGAAAAGGAGAGTAACATGATGGAAAAGACATTAAAAGTTGAAGGTATGATGTGTCCGCACTGCGAGGCAGCTGTAAAAAAAGCACTTGAGGCCATTGACGGCGTATCCGTTGCAGAGGCAGATCACGTAAAAGGAACCGCAACGGTGACACTCACAAAAGATGTTCCGACCGAAGTGCTTAAAAAAGCCATCGAGGATAAGGATTACAAGGTGATCGGTTGAGAGTTGACTGCAAAAAATGATTGAATATCAGCTGCCCCGGGATGAAAGATTCCCGGGGTGGCTTTCCTGCTATATAGGCAAATGCCTGTGAGGCAGATCAGAGAAGAAAACATGATATCGTAGGAACGTAAAATTGGGGAGGTTGTGCATGGAGAAAAAATCATGTTGCTGTGCCGGAGAAGCGGAGACAGTAAATGTAAATATGGAGACAACAGGGGTAATAGGAGCAGAAGCAACAGCAAATACGGTGACTGCCGAAACAGAAACACCGTCCGATGATGCTGTCTGCCACTGCCGCCACAAACATAGAACAGAAAAGGAAGAAAAAGATCTTCTGACCCGCTTAAACCGCATTGAGGGGCAGGTCCGTGGCATCAAAGCTATGGTTCAGGACGAACGCTACTGCCCGGATATCCTGGTTCAGGTATCTGCCGTCCAGTCTGCCTTAAACGGCTTCTGCAAAGTTCTCTTATCCAACCACATCAAAACCTGCGTGGTGGAAGATATCAAGAACGGAAACGAGGAGACCGCTGTAGCGGAACTCTGCGAGACGATCAAGAAGATGATGTAGAGATGGGAGGTAACAGTGAAATTTGAACTAAATGAATATCATCGAAATTCCTCTGATGATGAATTAATAGAGGACTTAAGAAATGTAGCTCATTTTTTGAAGAAAAATACTGTTACATTGAGCGAATACAATGAATATGGTCGTTTTCATGCTACTACATTAACAAGGCATTTTGGATCTTGGTTTAAATGCTTAGAATTAGCAGGACTTGCACCTTCGAGATCAAAAATAGGAATTTCAGATGAGGAACTATATGAAGACATTGAAAGAGTATGGATTAAGTTGGGTAAGCAACCATCATATTCGCAAATGAGAGACTTAACAAAATATTCAATGGGGATTTTTGAAAAAAGATTTGGTGGATGGAGACATTCGTTGGAAGCGTTTGTAAAATATATAAATGAAACCAGTGATGAGAATGATTCAGTAGCGGTTAATAAGAAAACAATAAAAGATAAAGGGCGGAACCATAAAACATCGCGATCAATTAATTTAAGAATTAGATTCTTAGTATTGAGAAGAGATGACTTTAAATGCTGTAAATGTGGCGCATCGCCAGCAAAAGATCCATCAGTTATTTTGCAGGTTGATCATATTATACCTTGGAGCAAGGGAGGAGAGACTGTATTAGAAAATCTTCAAACACTGTGTTCCAAGTGTAATATAGGAAAAAGTGATCTTATATAGAACAATCACAGGCATGGATTTTGATTTTCCAGCCTGCGATTATATCTCGTAAATCTATCCGATCGTGCGATAAGTAAAGAATGCGAAGCCGAGGATACAGAGGGACGCGATGATCTCGCTGATGATCCGGATGATGGTATTTGGGGCGCCGTTGCCGGCGATCCGGTGGATGATCCGGATACTCACAGTGATCGCCACAAGAATGATCAGTGTGAAGTACGCAGTTCGCAACGGAATTACATTGAAAGCGCCGAGACCGGCAGCGATCAGCATGGCAATGGAAAGAAGGATTCTGATTGCTTTCATAAAAACGCCCCCTCTGGATATAAAATTACGGAAAATTTAAGTTGAACGCACATGAACTCTGATGTGTGAACACGGTCAGTACAGGCTGACAAATTCTTTTCAGGATCACAGCATATCTTCGCAGAGTGCTTCTCCCAGATGGAGATGATATTCCCGCTCGGAAAGGTTGTTATGCTCTGACCCTTATAGAAGCGGAACTTCTCGATTGAGATAAGCAGATGCGATGAGTTCTCTTTTTGATATTATAACACTATTCTGCTCAAAAAGAAAACTTTTCTGTAAATATCTTTTCGAAAATTTAATCCGTCAGGCATGTGTGACAGATTGAAAATGGGAAGAAGAGTAGAAAATGTAGATAATGTAGAAAAAATGCAAAAAATAGAAAAAAATCAAAAAAAGCAGTTGACATTTTCATAAATCTATATTATACTTACGTACGTAATCGAGACGAGGCGTGGCTCAGTTTGGTAGAGCGCTGCGTTCGGGACGCAGAGGTCGCAAGTTCGAATCTTGTCGCCTCGACTTACTTAAATACTAAGGCCTGTTGGTCAAGCGGTCAAGACGACGCCCTCTCACGGCGTAAACCCGGGTTCGATTCCCGGACAGGTCACTTGCTGTTGCGTTATGCAGCAGCATTTTTTAAAGGTGCTTCCGTGGCTCAGTTGGTAGAGCAACGCATTCGTAATGCGTAGGTCGCCGGTTCGAGTCCGGCCGGGAGCTTACTGATGAAACCCTTGTGAATCAAGGGTTTTTTTGTTGTTCTGTGTGAAGATGAAAACTGTTTGGAATGGACGGCTTTTTGCGTTTTTATAAAAAGAACCCGAATCCATCTCTGGAGAAGTACCAGATGGATTCGGGTCTTTTTACTATTTTGTAAGTTTTTCCAACTCCTCATAAAAAGCCGGATAAGAGATATCCACGCAGTCCGCATCAATGATCTCAGTCTCCCCGTCCGCAGCGAGGGCAGCTACGGCGAAGGTCATGGCGATGCGGTGATCCTTGTGACTGTCGACGACGGCACCGTGGAGCGGTTTTCCGCCGTGGATGATCATGCCATCCTCAGTCTCCTCCACATCGGCGCCCATGGCGCGCAGGTTTTCGACCATGATGGCGATACGGTTGGATTCTTTGACTTTTAACTCAGCGGCATCGCGGATGACCGTGGTCCCCTCGGCGAAACATGCCATCATGGCGATGGTCGGAAGCTCGTCGATGAGAGTCGGGATGATATCGCCCTCGATGACGCAGCCCCTTAAGGAACTTGTGCGGACCAGAAGGTCGGCTGTCGGCTCTGCGTTCTCGTGATCCTCGTTTAACAGGGTGAGATCAGCGCCCATAGCCTCACAGACCTTGATGAGTCCGGCTCTTGTCGGGTTGATGCCTACATTCTTAATAAGAACTTCGGAATTTGGCAGAATCAGGCCTGCTGCCACAAAATAGACGGAAGAGGAGATATCTCCCGGCACATCGATCCGGTTTCCAAAAAGCTCCGTTGCCGGCCAGATCGTAACGGTAGTTCCTTTTGATTCCAGCTCTGCGCCGAAAAACTTCAGCATCAGTTCCGTATGATTTCTGGAGACCTGTGGCTCCGTGATACTTGTGAGCCCGTCTGCGTAGAGTCCGGCCAACAGGATCGAAGATTTTACCTGGGCAGATGCGACTTTGGAAGTGTAATGGATCCCTGCAAGCGGTTTTCCGCAGATCCTGAGCGGCGCACAGTCATTTCCGCGGACACTCTTGATATCAGCTCCCATCATGGATAACGGCTCGATAATGCGCTTCATCGGACGTTTCTGGATGGATTCGTCACCTGTCAGCGTCACGTCGAAATTCTGCGGCGCGAGAATACCGGAGATGAGTCTTGTGGTGGTTCCAGAGTTGCCGCAGTCCAGGGGATCGGCAGGGGCAGCCAGTCCGTGCATGCCCTTTCCGTGGACAGTGACAACACCATTCTTATTTTCGATATCGATTCCCATGCGGCGGAAACAGCCGATGGTGGAGAGGCAGTCAGCGCCCTCCAGAAAGTTATGGATCTCTGTAGTTCCCTTCGCAATGGATCCGAACATGACACTGCGGTGGGAGATGGATTTATCGCCCGGGACCGTGATCTCACCCCGGACATGGTCTGCTTTATGTAATTTCATATAAATTCCTCGTAATTTGCGTTTAATACGATCTGATAAAAAACTGGTATGCATTTTGACGTAGCAGTCCGCGTATAACAGGCGGTCATGCGGTATCGGAATATGCTGGCGCATACCTGAATGAAACTATAAGTCTTACTTTGTCAGCACATAGTTATGGCTTCGCAAAAGCTCCGCTGCCTCATTCTTCTTATCCTCCTTATAGAAAGAAATCCGGAGCGCCCCTTCACCTTCCTCACGGCTGTGATTGATACCTATATTCTTAACACTGATTCCCTTCGCGGCAAGGATCGCAGAGAGGACAGAAATAGATCCCGGCTCATCCAAAACATCCACACAGAAGGAGTAATCCCGCTCAATGGGACCCTGTCCGCGGTTCGGGAATGTGGAACGGTATTTGCCTGATTCCTCGAACATCTTGTAGATCGCGTCACCGTTATGGTTTTCCAGCGCGTCGCAAATGGATTCCAGGGAAGTGATATACCGCTTTAAGAGCACCAGAATATTTTCTGTGTTCGTCATGCAGATCTGCTCCCACATGACAGGGGAGGAGGAGGCGATACGCGTGATATCCTTAAAACCTCCTGCGGCCAGCCGCTTCATGATCTCATCCTTTGAATCGTTGTCATGGACAAGATTAACGAGGCTGGATGCCACAAGGTGCGGCAGATGGCTGATGGCCGCGACGGAAAAATCATGCTCATGGTAGTCGAGAACGATGGGAAGAGCACCGATGCCCAGGGCAACCTGACGGATCCGGTCGATCTGCTCCGGTGTGGATTTTTTTGTAGGTGTAATAATGTAGTAGGCATTCTCCAGAAGATGGTCCGTAGAGCTCTCATAGCCGGTCTTTTCAGAACCCGCCATCGGATGGCCGCCGACAAACACATCCTCGTAACCCAGACGTTCCACCGCCTGATGGATGTCTGTCTTCGTGCTTCCGATATCAGTGATCAGCGCACCAGGTTTCAGAAACGGGCGTACCTTTTCGAGGTATACCGCGTTGTATTCTACAGGGGTGCAGAGAAAAATAACGTCACATGCGGAGAGTGTCTCATCGATCCCGTCAAGGATAATATCGATGGTCCCGTCCGCTTTTGCCTGCTCAAGCTTTGAGCGGGTCCGCATGTACGCCATGATCGTAATATCTTTATTCGCACGGCGAAGGCCTCTGGCGATGGATCCACCGATCAGGCCAAGGCCGATAAAACCAAATGTAGAATCAGACATTGTACAGCTCCTCCTTTGTCCCTTCGATTTTATAACACAGGGATATGAATGTCAACAAGAAAAATCAATACTTTAAAGTGATAAATCAAACATTGCCAGGATCTGCATATCTGTGGGTGTGCGTCGCATGTCAGCCTACAAAACAGAGAAAAGAGAAGAAGAAAGATCTGTGTCTGCCGGAAAAATTTACAAAAATAGAATGCGGATGTCAATTTTTAATAGATTTTCGTTTGAAACGCCCATATTTTCCACCACAATCGAAAAATAACAGAAAATATTTTGTGCAATTTCGATATTTAGCTTGAAAAATTCGAAAAGTTTTGGTAAAATATGACCATAGGCAATAAGCAGTATAGCCAAAACATCTGAACTCCGCAATTTGCGGAAGTCTTTTGAAAAATGGCAAAAAAACATATACGGGAGGGATTCATATGGATATTTATGGAACAAAACAGATCCGAAATGTTGTACTTTTAGGCCACGGCGGCGCCGGTAAGACGACGGTAGCCGAGGCACTGGCTTATCTGACCGGCGTTACAAAGAGAATGGGCAAAGTTGCTGACGGCAATACGATCAGTGACTACGACAAAGAAGAGATCAAAAGACAGTTCTCGATCTCCACTACGATGGTTCCGATCGAGTACGAAGGTGCCGAGGGAAAGATCAAGATCAACCTTCTTGACACTCCGGGCTATTTCGACTTCGTAGGCGAGGTGGAAGAGGCAGTCAGCGCCGCTGACGCAGCGATCATCGTCGTAAACTGTAAGGCAGGAATTGAAGTTGGTACAGAAAAAGCATGGGATCTGTGTGAAGAATATAAACTCCCGAGAATCATATTTGTAACAAACATGGATGATGACCACGCGTCCTTCCGTGAACTGATCTTAAAACTTGAGAAGAAGTTCGGAAGAAAGATCGCTCCGTTCCAGGTACCGATCCGTGAGAACGAGAAGTTCGTCGGCTTCGTAAACGCAGTTAAGATGCAGGGCCGCCGCTTCACAAACCTGTCCGACTATGAGGACTGCGAGATCCCGGAGTACACAAAGAAGAACCTCGGAATTATCCGCGACGCCCTGATCGAAGCTGTTGCCGAGACAAGCGAAGAGTACATGGAGCGTTACTTCTCCGGCGAAGAGTTTACACAGGATGAGATTTACACCGCAGTACAGACCCACGTATGCGACGGTTCTATTGTTCCGGTCATGATGGGTTCCGGCATCAATTGCCAGGGCTTCAACGCATTATTAAATGCTATCGACCGCTACTTCCCGTCACCGGATAAGGGCGAGTGTGTCGGCGTTGACGTATCAAACGGCGAGCACTTTACCGCAAAATACAACGATGAGGTTTCCCTCTCCGCAAGAGTATTCAAGACCATCGTTGACCCGTTTATCGGAAAATATTCCTTGATGAAGGTCTGCACCGGCACATTAAAACCGGACAGCACTCTCTACAATGTAAATAAGGACACAGAAGAGAAGATCGCGAAAGTCTATGTGTTAAGAGGTAAGGACGTGATCGAGGTTCCGGAGCTGAAGGCCGGCGATATCGGTGCTGTTGCGAAGCTCTCCGTGACACAGACAGGCGATACGATCGCTTTAAGATCTGCTCCGATCGTATACCACAAACCGAAGATCTCCACCCCGTATACATATATGCGCTTTGCCGCAAAGACAAAGGGCGACGAGGACAAGATCTCCAGCGCACTCGCAAGAATGATGGAAGAGGACCTGACACTCCGCGTTGTGAACGATACCGAGAACCGCCAGAGCTTACTCTACGGAATCGGCGATCAGCAGCTTGAAGTTACCGTCAGCAAGCTTCTCGGCCGTTATAAAGTCGATGTGGAACTCTCCAAACCGAAATTCGCGTTCCGCGAGACGATCCGCAGGAAAGTGGAGGCTCCTGGCCGTTATAAGAAACAGTCCGGTGGACATGGACAGTTTGGTGACGTTAAGATGTCCTTCGAGCCGTCCGGCGATCTCGAGACACCTTATATCTTTGAAGAAAAAGTATTCGGCGGCGCAGTTCCGAAGAACTACTTCCCGGCAGTTGAAAAGGGCGTACAGGAATGCTGTACAAAGGGTCCGTTAGCCGGTTATCCGGTAGTCGGCATCAAGGCAACGCTCCTCGATGGCTCCTACCATCCGGTTGACTCCTCCGAGATGGCATTCAAGATGGCTGCAACCCTGGCCTTCAAGAAGGGCTTTATGGATGCCAACCCGGTTCTCTTAGAGCCGATCGCTTCCGTAAAAGTCGTTGTTCCGGATAAGTTTACCGGAGATGTCATGGGCGACCTGAACCGCAGGAGAGGACGCGTGCTTGGAATGAACTCCAACCACAACGGCAAACAGATTATTGAGGCTGACATTCCTATGTCGGAGCTCTTTGGATATAATACGGACCTACGCTCCATGACAGGCGGCCTGGGCGATTATTCCTATGAATTCAGCCGCTATGAGCAGGCTCCCGGCGAT
>OMGF01000838.1_pt1 | contig 24595 bp, 19 predicted proteins | sample 1645861 | NCBI WGS metagenome assembly OMGF01 (sample SAMN05578586, study PRJEB25193) | human gut metagenome | biome: Human Microbiome; feature: human-associated habitat; material: feces | host: Homo sapiens | place: USA:Birmingham
TCCTGCTCCTTGCGAAGCTCGATATAAAGCCCGTCTATTTTCTCGTCCCGCTGTGTCAGGCGATCTTCCAGCCAATCCACTTTTTTACGACGATTTTCTTCTTCCAGACTACTCACGTCTGCCTCTTCTTTCCGTGCATCCGTTTTCCGGCAAGTGATATATCTCACCATCCATTTCACCGCTTCCAAACCGCCCATAGCAGTAATGAAAGCAAGGATTGTAGTTATTTGCATATTGATCTATTTATGTAGTTTAAAGAAAGAATGAGGCCGAAGCCCCATTCCATACAAAGTCGCTAATTTTCATTTCCCGCTTATCAAGCTGCCGGATCAGGTGCTTCACCATTATCTCCCGAACCACCGTCAGGATTCGGTGCTTCCTCTCCTTCACCTGCCCCACCATCAATGATATTTGAGTCGTTGATATGATCCAAATCCTTAAACTTCAATCCATCCGAACGCGTCGAAGTTCCCGTAAAGAGACGGATATCCGAATTAGCACGAAAACAAACCCGCAGGCCGCTGATGTCAGATACAGTAAAGTCTTCTGCCTTTTCTGTTCCTTTGCTTTGAGCAGCCAAATAGAAATACCCCAGTCCTGCGATATTTACCGAACGTCCAGAAAGTAATGTCTTACGCAGAAGTGTACGAAAATCCTTCAATACACTAATGGTTTCACCTTCACTTACACCGGAAGCAGAAGATATTTCTTTCGCAAACTCATCCAGTGTAGCACTCGTATCGTATTGATAAGAAATTACCGGATACACTTTCTTTCCTGCCTCTTTGTTTGTTGGATCACACAGACGTTGAACCCTTTTAAATCTAATTGCCATAATACTTTTCTTTTTTTAAATGAATACTGTTTAATTATTACTTCGCTAACGTTAACGATGCAAAAGTGCGGTATTCTCCAGAAAAGTGAAACGACACAAATTTATAATACTCACAAGCTCTTCAAGGACGTATTACAGACTCACAGACAGTTTAGAAAATACAAAAAACGACAAGAAGATAAATAAAAACCAGAAAAAGGCGACAAGAATGCCAAACAGGGAGAGAAGAATAACTTGGCCTCCAAAGGGTATCTATTATTTCATAGTAGATCATGAATAGATAATATTTGAGCTTTTTGCTCAACAAATTGCATTTTTCATCTGTTTTATACTATATTTGCAGTCTATATTGAGATTTAGGCTCATATATTCATTGTTGCATAGCTAAAAAAACAGATAACCATGTTACTTGAATTTACAGTTAAAAACTATCGCTCATTCCATAAAGAATGTACTTTCTCGCTCGAAGCGCAGAATATTGTGGAAGAACCTAAAACTAATGTTGTTTCGTTGGATGGATACAAAATTGTAAAAACTGCCGCTGTTTATGGTCCCAACTCCAGCGGAAAATCCAATTTGATAAGCGCGTTGGATAATATGAGAAATTGCGTTATCAACTCTGTGCGACTAAACGATAACGAAATGCTTCCGTATGATCCGTTTCTTCTATCAGAGACTTCAGACGACACATACGAACCGACTCATTATGAAATACTCTTTTTGATGGACGGAATTCGATACAGATATGGATTTGATTATACCTATACTTCTATTGTTGGCGAATGGCTGTTTTCCAAGGTAGGAACAAAAAAAGAAAAGACTCTATTTATCCGTACAGAAGAAGGTATTGGCGTTTCAGAAAAAGACTTTTCCGAGGGCATAGGATATGAATCTAAAACAAATGAAAATCGGCTATTCCTTTCTTTGTGTGCACAATTAGGAGGAACTATTTCTAAAAAAATCATTAATTGGTTTAATAATGGGTACAGAATAATTTCCGGTTTGCAGAGTATAGGTTACAAAACACTTTCAAAACAAATGTTTCATGAAAAGAAAGAGGGCTATCAAGAAGCTCTAGCCTTTTTCAAAACTCTACAATTGGGCTTTCAAGATTTACTTTCAGAAGAAGAAAGCACAACTGGAGTTATTTTTATATCGGGAAAAAGCATGGTTCCTGAAAAAAACATAAAACTTAGTACAGTTCACAACAAATATAATGATAAAGGGCAAGTGATTGGTGAAGAGGTATTCAACCTCGAAAACCAGGAATCGGCAGGAACATTAAAGTTAGTAGAGTTATCCGGTCCCATCTTTGACACTTTACTGAAAGGTTCTATTTTAGTTGTCGATGAATTGGATGCAAAAATGCACCCTCTTATTTCCCAATACATTATCAAGCTATTTAATAATGCGGAGACGAACCCAAAGAATGCTCAATTGATATTCTCCACGCATGACACTCACTTGCTTTCTGCACGTTTGTTGCGTAGAGATCAGATATGGTTCACAGAGAAAGACACTTTGGAGCAAACAGACCTATATTCAATGATGGACATTATTTTGCCTGATGGTTCCAAGCCCCGTAATGACACGAACTATGAGAAAAATTATATCAATGGAAGATACGGGGCAATTCCATTTATTATGAACGATTAGAACCATAAGAAATAATGGCACGAGTAATTAAGATAGACAATGCTTTACAAAAGCGGCATGAGTATAAAAAGAACAAACGAAAAGCAAGAACGGTCATTTGTCGTATACTAATCGTTTGTGAAGGAGAAAAGACCGAACCCAACTACTTCCGTTCCTTTGACCGGTATAGAAAAGGTAATGTCGTTTATGAACTTACTTTAGATGGCGGACGTATGAATACAGTTGGTGTAGTTGATAAAGCCATTAGTTTACGAGACAAAGCCAATATTCCTTATGACAGAGTTTGGGCTGTATTTGATAAAGATGGCTTTCCTGCCAAGAACTTTAACACAGCAATTGCTAAAGCTAACCAGAATCATATAGAATGTGCCTGGAGTAACGAAGCTTTCGAATTATGGTATTTGTATCATTTTCATAACCGAATTACAGGAATGACAAGAGATAAATATGCCGCCGCCATTACCAAAGCTGTCAACGCATCTCCTTTATATAAAAAGAAAACGCCTTACCAATATGCTAAAAATGACAAAAGCAGTTTTGATATAGTCACCACTTTTGGTTCGCAGGATAACGCTATACGCTGGGCAGAGACAAAACATGATGAGTATACAGATGAAAGATATGCGATGCACAACCCTTGCACTACAGTTTATAGACTGGTACGTCAACTGACGGGAACTGATGAAAAACTGAATAATGAAATAATCCGCAAGATTGACGAATAACCATCTGTCCTTTCTGAAATATAAAAAAAGTGCACCTTCTCCCCCACTGGAAAGAAGATGCACCACACAAACAAAACAAACAATAGTCTACCTTCACAGGCAGATGAATCCATCAAGGCCATTTTTCGCTACTACACATAAAATGGTAAGGGGAAATGGATTCTTTGGGAAATAAGGCGCTTCACAGCGACATTTAGGATATAAGTCAGACACTAAATTCATTTATATGTATATGGGGACCTATATCTTATTCTATTCTCACAAAACCACGAAATGAAATAATCAACCTCCTTTTATTGCTCTCCAAACAGGAACAGCTATTACAGCACCTATAACCGGAGCCACAATAAACAGCCATAACTGACTGATAGCTTCCATACCGGCGAATAATGCCGGACCAATGCTGCGGGCAGGATTTACAGATGTGCCTGTGATAGGAATACATACAATATGTACTAATACTAAAGTAAATCCGATAGCTAATCCTGCAAAAGGGGGATTTTTGTTGCCACGATCTGTCGAACCAAGTACTGTCAATATAAAGATAAAAGTAAATACAACTTCAGCAACGAAGGCTGACAACAGATACGGTTCTTCAAATCCATTAGCTCCTGTACCCGTAATACCCATTGCATCACTGATAATCCATAGCAAAGCAGAACCTAATATTCCGCCCAATACCTGTGCGCATATATATACTGCAGCTTCCATTACCGACAATCCACCGTTCAACCAAACACCGATAGTAATAGCCGGATTTATGTGACAACCCGATATAGGACCTATTGTATATGCCATCGCAACAACCGATAATCCAAAGGCAAAGGCAATGGCCAATACTGCGGAAACAGAAGTCGCACCACCATTCAACACAGCTGCACCACATCCCATCAAAACAAGCACCATAGTGCCTACCATTTCAGCTATAAATTTTGTTTTCATTAAAAATTATTTTTTTTGAATTCCAATCTCTCTAAGATTCTCTACTAATTTTTTAATCATCATCCCATTCCGAAGGTGGTAACGTTTTCTTTCCATACCACTTCTTCCAAGCACAAGATTTCCGTTTTCTCAAGTAAAGTGTATCACCACAATGTTCCAATGCCTCCCAATCAAATGTGGAATGATGCCCGAACCATCTCTCACCCCAATAAAGCAAGTGATAATTGAATAATGCCAGTAACATAAACCACCATGAAAGTAATAGTGAAAGTATTATTGCAGGTACTAATGCCAATAAGAAACACTCAAGATACTGCCGTTCGTGAATCCGAAGTTCCATATCCTCCCACACCTCCAAATACTTGTACCGAGTGAAACAGCAACCGAAAATCATGAAATAATGCTTCTTCTTACTCCGGAAAACCTTCGCAAACAAACTATTATATAAAATCATATTTTTTCTTTTCAAATAACAACCTTGCAAAGGGCTACCTGCTACTACCGGCTTACGTTCACCTTGTAACGACAAAGTAACTTCAGCTCCAACGTAGGAGGAAAAACAGGCAGCCCCGCAACGTTGCCTAAAATAACCTTGAAATGAAATAAAACTATTATTCCACGATTACAACCCGGTTCAATTCAGGTTCGCTGAAACGGTTGTTCGTGTCACCTTCCGCTTTTTTCACAAGACGTTTTGGGGTAATTCCATATTTGTTGACTAATAGATTGTACACATATTCCATACGCTGTTCACTCAAATGTTGGTTCACATCCTTGCTACCCGTAGCTTTATCAGCAGAGCCGACCAAAGTGAAGATCTTATTTTTGTCCGCATTAATAGCATTCTTCACATAGAAATCCAAATTTGTTAGTTCTTTCTGATCCAAAGTAGCTTTACCAATCTTAAAGAACAGCGCTACTGGAGAAGCGGAAACCTTCGATTCGCTGACCACTTCCAGCTTGCGATTCTTCGCAGCTTCCAACTCTGCTGCCAGACGTTGAGCTTCCGTATTCAATGCGTGATTCTTAGCACGAAGTGCATTGATACGTTCATTATAAGAGGAATAATCAGCCGGGGCAACTTTCTTCACACGTTCAAATCGAGTTTTTCCCAGTTTCACGTTCAGTCCCAGTGTGACGGAACTCATACCTTCTCCTTTACTACCGTCCATTGTACCATCAAAACATTCTTTGACAATCATTTGGCGGCCTTCCAATGTCAGATCAACACGCTTACCCAAGCGAAAAGTATTCAGAATACCGATATTAGCAGCAATCTCATTATCATGGGTACTATTTCCCCATGAACGCGCCCAACCGAAACCGACATAAGGGATAACATTCCACACACGCTTCTCATTGAAACCGATGAAGCCGTTAGACCAGTTCCACATAAAGTCCGCATGAAGGTTCGATACATTGAATTCTTCTTTGTAATAACCACGATGCATACCTTTGGCATACATTCCGCTTTCACCCGTCAGTCCTTTGGCTTTCAAACCCGCATATTGTAATCGGATACCATATGAAGGTGTTATCCACTTACCCAATGAAACGTCCAGTGCAGGAGCAATACGATTTCCGACTGATGTTTTGTTATCATATTCACCTTCGTAAACATTGATTCCACCGCCTACACCAATATACCAGTTGCTCCAAAAACTGTTCGTTTCATATGGACCACGAAACCTCTGTCCGCTTTCGTTACGATTTTCCTTTTGTTGTGCCATTGCACAAACTGATGACAGTATCAATGCTACTGCAATAAATTTCTTTTTCATACTTCAATTTTTATATTCAACTTAATGTTTTATTCTAACTTCATTTTACTTCCCGGACGAAACTTGGCTTGTCGCTTAGCCGGAATTACCATCTTCCCACCAGTCGACGGATTATGTCCATTTCGTGCTTTCCGTTCCAATACAACGAAACTTCCAAAACCCACTAAAGTTACGTTCTCTCCTTTTTGCATTGTTTCCGCAATTGTTTCCATCATTGCATCCACTGCATCAGTAGCTTCTCGAATACTTAATTTACTTTTGAGAGCAACTTCTTTGATTAATTCTGATTTGTTCATAAGTTTATATATTTTATATTTATCAAAATGTTTATTCATCACGAACACAACGGATGGAAGCTGCTGCAACACGATCTATCCAATAATTATCGCCCCCACCCCAACCACAGCCAACACTAAAATCAGATATAGAAAAGCCAAATGTAACTACAGAATTAGATCCGCCTCCATCATTATAAAGACCAGTAGCGGCAAGATGCCCCATATAAAAATCATTTGTAAGAAATCCCGTGAAATCAGGTCTGCCATCACGAATAGGAGTAGGAGTAAAGTATACCTTTCGCATACTATTTTCTCCACCATAATAAAAATAAGCTCCATGTTTGGTAAATGATGGAGTATAAAATTTCTCGTTGTCCATCATTCCATAATAATGATCAGTTGATATGAGATTTCCCATTATCTTTTTCTTCAAAAATGCTCCATAAACATCTGCTGGAGGTACTTTAAATCCAGCTGGACATGGGTCATAGAGCGTTTTCATTGTTTCTATATTGACCATTTTATACAATGAATAAGGATTATTTCCCCATAAATATTGATTTCCCACTAGTATGTTATTGCCTAAAGAATAATATAACCAATCATATGGACTATTGGAACCATCACTTAAAATGAAAACATTAGGATGCTTTATTGCATATTCAATCGTTCCTATTTTTTCATTTTTGTCTATCTCTTCAAAATCTAAATCAGTTCCACGCACATTGTATATTGGGGCATTTTCTGTACCCTCAAAGGAAGACGAACCAATAAAAGGGTCTTTACGTCCCCATTGGTATCCTAAGCCACGTGTTGTTAATTCGTCTGGGATACAAGTAGTTGCTCCCAAATCCCGATCCATTATCCTATAATTAATTCCACTATAAACTTCGCCATTAGTTGGTAACCCTAATTCGATAATATCAGGTTGTTCTGTACACCAAATATGCCAACTCCAAAGTACATTAGCATCTGCCGCATTTGGATCATAATTGTCATAAACAGCAATAACTCCATTTCCTGCTCCTTTACTCAAAAACTCAACCTTATTAGTTTCTGAATTAAATGTAACTTGCGATATTAGACTTTCTTTATCTTGCCAGATTAACTTAGATGATTTAGGACTAATCATTACATTTTTGGAAACAGAAATATCCTCTCCCCATGAATTCTTAAAATGATATATTTCAACATCTTTACCTAGCTGATTACTCCCTATTGGCTTATTTTTTGTTTCAGCCACAATCCCATCCACTCCATTTCCTATTACTGTAGCATCAAATGAATAAATACCATAAGTAATCGGAGTGATAAAACTATTTGCCGGTCCACTCTCGTCAATTGGATTTGCCTCCGAATGTTCTATAGCTTTAATAGGAATATATTTAGTCATATTACCGATAGTGATCTCTAAATATCCTTGAAATTTAAGATTTGTATTGCTTACACAAGCGTATATCCAGTATTTATCACTATTAGCAGGAAGCTCCACATCACTATCCGGAAGACCACTTTCCGTTGTCTTTTTGATAGGTATCAGAGTTTTGTTATCAGTACTATAATACATTTGCATCAAGTAGTAAGGGAAAAGTGTCTTTTTATCCATCTCTAAAGCACGAACTCTGCGTGTTGTTACATTATCAAAATTCACATTACCTGCTTCATCAGTCTGTAATTCCATTTTCACCATTACTACAGGATCTCTTATTCCTTTTAATAATTCGATACTTTCTCTATCTGTTTTCAATAAATATTGCCCATTCGAAGCAAACCCTTGCGACCAATTATCAGAAACCGTTATTGTATATTCAATATTACTTCCCGGGTTCTGAACGGCTTCCAACACTGTAGTATATCCTTTACTTTTCAATTTCGTAATATTGAAAAGATAGGAATGATTGCGTAATATATCCCAATATGCTCCCGTGTTCTTATCCCAAAAGTCCAAACGATAATATTCCTTACCCGATTCATCTAGATTCTGTACTGTCAACAGTAGCATTGCCCGATCTCTATAGAATCTATTCTTATCCACTTCCTTTCCTAAAGCATACGTAGAATGCTTGTATTCCAAAGGATAATAACTAGTCACCAATCCTTTAGACTCATCCAAGGGTGTTGTAGCTGATAACAAGTCATGCTTTTCTGATATGCCATTCTCGTTGATGTTCCCTTTATAAATATCTCCTTGATAGTCGCTATCCAATACAAAATCTGAATAATTTAGATTTTTCCATTCCCAATAAACCTTTTTATCAGGAAACAATTGCTCCCAATTTGCATTTACAGTAATTTTCGCTAAACAACGAGTTAACAAACATACATTTGAAGTAGCCGTCTCGTTCCATTCTATCCAACCATACATTGGGATTGATTGTTCTTCCTTTTGTGAGCTAGAAAATCCTTTCATCAGTTCTTGGCTACTGTAATTTTTGAGTTGTTCTTCACTTGTTGTTTCATTCAGAAGATAATCCCCCTTATCGGAAATTAAATTACGGTCGGTCATATTACAAAGTACATAGACACGATCTCCATTTTGGGGAATATAGTCCTTCAATGTTATAGTCGGAGATGCTGTACCATTTCCGAACAGAAAAGATAGCTGTCCACTTTTTCCTTCTTGGTAATATATCGGAGCAGATATATAAGTGTCATTGTAGATAAAAACCTGTAAACTGTTTATCATACATTCCTTTTCCGAAGCCACACTACGCACTTGCACCAACTCTGCATCCGGTATGGCTAATTGAATCTCATTTGCCCGGAAGGTATTCAGTGTTTCTATTTTATTATCATCACTACAACTACCCAACATTAAAATGCCTAAAATGCCGAAGATTATCGAGCCTCTTATAGGAGAGAATAGTGATATTTGCCACTTTTTCATGTCATTAAAATTTTGAAAATTATTAATGTATTTATTCCTTAACACAACGTATAGACCCTACATTTGCAACGCCAAAACTATTGGGTACCATATAACTGCCTTGCCAATAAAAAGTGAATGCAAAAGCCAAATCTGTACCAAAAAGCGAAGAAGACCAATATCTTCCCGATGAACGTAAATCTCCAGCTGCCCAACTAGGAATATAAGCTTCGGGCAGAAAAATCACCTTTGTCTCATCTTTTCCTATACCATCACAATAAAAGGTGGTACCACAAGAACTCCTGTCCTTAATATAGAAATGAGACTCTATATCTGTTGATTCCCACGCAAAATCTTTCTTAGCTAAAACCTGAAAGACATCTCCCGGAGCAACTTTATACCCTATGGGACAAGGATCATAAATCGTTTTAGATGTTAATTGTGGAAAAAGATCTCTCGATCCTTCCGGATTCCCCCATAAATACTTAATATTATTTCCTTTGCACCAGGAACGTCCATCGTAGCTGCTCATATGACAAATATGTGGAGTATTGATCGCTTGTCCGACTGTGACGGGTTCATTTAGTGAATATTTCATGTCAGAGGTCACACTTCTTATATCATATAATACCGTTCGTTTGCCATCATAAGATAAAGAACCGGAGTACGGATCTTTACGTCCCCATTGATAAGTAAGTCCTTGTGTAGTTCCTAAATTGGGAGTGGAAGTCGTAGCTCCAATATTACGATCCATTACTTTATATTCGTTGCCAGTACATCGGGAAGCCGAATACTCTATTACTTTCGGTGCAGAAGTACACCAGAGATGCCAGCTCCAAAGCACTTTCGCACTTTCTGCATTAGGATCTATATTATCATAAACAGCAATCAATGCATTTCCGCGACTTCTCCCCATCTTTATCAAAACCCTGTTTGAAGAAGTATCCAATCCGACTTGTTCTACCAATTCATCTGTATCCTGCCACAATAGTTTGGCTGACAAAGGATGAATACCGGCACCAATCGATTTTGTGAGTTTATTGCCTTGTGCATCTTCAAACTCTCCCTCATCTATTATACCATTCACTCCATTTCCCATCACTGTAGCTATAAATGAATAAGAACCGGCTCCTTTATCGCCTATATAGCAATTGGCCGTTCCCTCTGTATCCAACGCCGTAAAATTGATTAATGAACTGACAGGAATAAGTTCTTTCCGCACATTATCGGCTGTTATTTCTATAAATCCTCCATTAATATTTGCTGGAACATTACCTGTCGTACAATAGAAATTTATCGTTTGGGCGGTAGATACATCATATATTCCATTATTTTCCATTACTCTATGGTCAGCAGATATTCCATCACAATAAAGTTGTAAATCATTTGTAGATATTAAATCTATCTGATTCGATTGAAGTACTTTTATTTGAAAACGTCCAGGAGTATTACAATAAACCTGAATCAATTTAATAGGATCCGCAATACCGTGCACTAAAGATATTTCTTTTCTGTTCACATCAAAATCAGTACCTACAATATCTCCTGTGACGTCAACATCAGTCCAATCAAGCATATCTGTGTAGATTTTCACTTCATCAATACTTAGTACCTGCACATCTATCGAATAAATATGATTACGTTTTATTCGATAATCACCATTATCAACACGTATTGCACGCTCAAAGATGCGACTGGTCACTCCATCTGTTACAGGGATTGTGAGTTTTAGAAGTGTCACATTTTTATCCAGTTCATAGTCTCTACTGACTTCCAAATAATTTTCATAAATATATTGGGAATAGAATGTAACCATTTCACCGTCAAGTTCTACTCTATCTTTTAAGAGGATATCAGTAAGACTTATTTCTGGATAATCAAAATAACTAAAATAAGAGCTAGGGCTACTTTCATAAATATATTCATCCGAATCATGTGAATTGAATGGAGCATACTTGCGAATTTTATCAACTGCATGAATTACCTGCACTTTCACATCACCTATCTTTAATTCCTGCTGTGGTACACTTAATGCAGTTTTCCGAACCGCAGTTCGTAATTTAGCTACTCCCCGAAGCAGGTGTAGAGAAGTGCTAAAATTCCGTTCTGTATTTTTTTCTATAAATCCAAATCCGGACATATAAAGTGGAGTAACGGGTTGTTCCGATATGACTTTAGGGAAATCATCATTAGCACGTATACATACAGTATATCCTGTTTTTAGAATTCCGATATCAAACATTGCAGAGGCTATATAAATGCTATCAGATACAGATGATAGTATTAACCTTCCATCTTCTGTAGAGCAAGATGTCACAACGTTCTCCCCATCCATTATGTCCATGAACAGTTTATCAATTCTGTTTTCTTCCAATAATGCATTTTCTACTCCACGAGTTGTCATTATATTGCCAACAGGCACGATTAAGCGAATTTCCAGTCGTTCTTTCCCATCAGGTACGTTATTTGTCCTACCATCATCACAACTATTCTTTTCCTCAACACACGAGAATAGTAAGAATGTTACAAAAAGAGCTGTAAGCACATTCATCATATTACTTATCATAATTATAATCTCTAAGTCGTTATTCTTTCACGCAACGTACAGAGACAGCAGATGCTCTCTCCAATTTAGCATATACCCCATGCAATTCTCCTACATACCCTGGTCCTTCTCCCCATCCAACTGCAAAAGTTAAAGTCATAGTAAATGATCGTCTAAGATTTCCAGACCAATATCTTCCCCAATAGCTATACGGCATATCTGAATTTATATCCATCATCATGTCGCCTGTAGAGTTTAATCTATATCCTGCAGCAGGATAATAAACATCACTTGCATTGAATCCAGACCCTTTAATTTCTTTATAAAAGACGACACAATCAGTAGGAGGCCAAGGAGAATCCTCCACATCTTTAGGCGCAGGTACCCTCCATCCTGCAGGACATGGATCAAATAATGTTTTCTTTCCTAACTTTGTATTCCATAAATAACGCAGTGCATAATCTGCCAGTTTTTCATTTACTGTATACCATGGGTCAGATGATGTATAAAAAGTCATAGGATTATGCACTGAATTTGAAATATTATTAAGCACTGTTACCGGAGTTCTACTAAATAATTTTAGTTCACCAGTAATCCCATATAATTCCTCATCGGCTTCTGTTTTTTCCCATCCTTTAGCAGGAGGAAACAAATCTTTCCGTCCCCACTGATAAAGAAAACCTTTAGACCTGATTCCTCCCTCTTCATTATAAGAATTATATGTCGCACCTATATTACGATCCATCCATACATAACCGTTAAGCTCTTGTTGACCATTCTTTAGATTCGGATTATAATCAGTACACCAAATATGCCAACTCCAATAAATTTCTCCATTTACCTTCATTACTATCACTGCATTACCCGCTTTCTCACCTGTTTCGACTATGACAGAAGCCTTATCACGCAACGATGCATTCATCACTTTTATACTATGATCAGTCATCACTCCTATTTCATCTTGCCAAAGAACCTCTGCCATTACTTCTCCGTCCGGTATAGGTGTATGTTCGAATTCATCAAGTTGTGCCCATGCTTTATAAACTCCATCCGTAGGAATATGAACTCTCCCACCAGGAGGTACAATAAAGCAATTAGTAATATGTATATTCCCATATATTTCATCAATATTAGGTTCTAATGCTATCCATGGACATACTGTTAAATTCACATCCAAAGTCGACGTTTTCGCTGTAAAGCGACACAATAATTGATATACATGATTACGTTCCAATTTTTCCAATATCGCTCCACCAGAATTATCCGAATCCCCTCCCAAATCAATCGTCTCATAATCATCAAATCCCAGATTCAGTTTCCGATCTTTACATTCCATTTCAGGGAGATAGAACGAATATACCAACATTCCCTTATCTTCAGCCGAAGTTTCTTCCGGGATATTTTTAACCGTTTTCCGAGTTATTATATTGATGGTAGAAGACGCATAATTACCCACTTTTGCAGGAGCAATATATCCGGTTTTAGACACTCCTGTCACTACCAGCACATTTGGAGTGAGAATTTCTCCGCTATTTCCCGCTTCTTTCCGCATGTACACATCTACTCGCGCTACGGCACGGTCTACTTTCATATTTATCGTCTGCGTCGTTCCTTCCGCCGCATCTATACCATTCAGTTCTCCATACATCGGCAGGCAATAATCTTTTGTGTATTCCGGCACATTAGTCTTGGTAGTCAGGTAGTCTGCCATCTGATACTGCACATCTATCAAATCATTCGGATGGTCCACAGACTCCAGTATGGCACGAGTATTCATATCAGTCGGTTCATTTACTACTGCATATAAGCTTTTTCCGATAGCGGCTTTTACTGTGAAAACAGGAGTTGTGTAAGTTCCATTGGTTGCCGTCAGCGTCCAGTAATACATCTTATCCAGTGTCGTGCCATCAAAGACATACACACGTATGCGGCTGATACGTGTCTCATTCACATTCAACACTTCAGGGTCATTTGTCGCACGTGTACTGATATTCATTGTCATCCGTACTTCTCCGGGATTTACCGATACATCCTGCCCTACTTCGTTTTCCGTACAGGAAATGCAAAGCAGTAAAAGGCATATCCACCAATTATTACATCTATTTTTCATCCCTTTTATCATCGTTATTATATTATTTAAAGGTCTTCACCTTTTAACCAAATAGTCCAGCCATTTATCACAATTTTATCAGCCAGAAAATTCAGTAATTCAGGATTATAGAAAAAAACAATAGCATATTCACTTTGGCGATCTAAATATTCCTGTGCAGGGATATGATGGCCTTCCATCTTGGTCAGCAGCAAATAAGGAATCAGATCGACTTTCATCAGTTCTTTTCCATCCGATCTGCGTGTAAGCATCAGATAGACTTTCTTATTTTCGAGCAGACGCATCGTGTTCATTTCAACAACGATCCCTACATTTTCCACTTTCTCCAAATGATAGGGTTGAAAACTGATTATATCATCTTCCAGCAGGCTATTGTTCCAGGAAAGTCTACTATTGTCCGCACGGATTTCAAACAGGCAGTCGTTTATATCCAACTCCTCACCCGGACCTGACTTTTGCAGGATAAAACGGAACTTATTTGTATCCTTAACCAATCGGATAGTTTCTGTCTGTTCTTGCTCTCCTGTAAAGTGTACTGTCTTTACTTCACCATACCAAAGCGGCTCCAATTCAGTGTTATGTATCAATGTCCCTTCTCGCTTCATTTTCACAGTCAAGTCATTTAGCTTTGATTGTCCGGCATATAATTCCGGCATTTCAAAAGCATCACTTATACCCGCCCATGCTGCGACCTGATATTCTCCGACGGGAAGTTCAATCGGCATCTTGTAAGTACCCGTACCCAGTCTTTCCCCCTGTTCACTTTTTTTCATGATAAATGTGCCTTCCTTATCAAAAATAAATACATCGACACGATTCACTTGTGCAGCAAAAGCATCGGTGAAATCCATGTTGTAGTCATACCTGAAGTCAATATACAACCGACATTCGGGAAGCGTTTCATGGATAGATTCACAGGAGAAATGTACTAATAATAATAGTAGGCAACTCCCTAAGCTCATCCGCCGGATGATACTCTTAGTTTTAATGTTCTGTCCCATAATAAATGATTCTATTTCTTTTTCTAATTTTATATATAGTATGGAAAAACAACGGGTGTTTTTCTCTGAATAATCTGTTTTGGTGGACAAGTCGAAGCTTGTCAGCATATCCTTTCAGGATTCACGGAATAAGCTTCCGCCAGCTTCAATTTGAATGGAAATAAGAAAAAAGTTAGGAAGGCACACTACCGGAAACTTACGCCCAGCGGCGCCTTCCTCACAAAGGTTTAGTTTTAATATTATGCTAGCCCACTGTTATATATCAAAGGTCTACTCCCTGACTCCATGTTGTCCATGGATTAATAGTAATATTCACAGAAAGATATGCTTCTTCGTCATCGTTATCTTCGCCCGGATTTTCAGGATCAGTAGGATCGGTCTTATCAGGAACCCAAGCGGTACCCGGTTGTTTCACGCTGTTGATAGTCAAAGTGTACCAGTTGTTACGTACAACACCATATTTGCCATGTGCCATTGTTGCAGTGATTGCATCATCGTGGCGAATCAGGATATTATAATAGCAAACTCCTTTTTGGAAATATTCAACTCCCACAGTTTCACCTGCAGCCGGTTTCGAATATTCACCTCCATTGGTGATAGCATCCAGTTCAGCAATAGTGATAGCTGCAAAATCAGCTCCAATAGTCTTGCTTTGTGCAGTAGCGGCAGCTGACATACGGGCGTAGAACTGATCGCAAAGATCAAGAACCTGTTGTTGTGCAGCATCCGGTGTTGTTGCGCTTTTTGCAGCAGTATATACGGTCTGTAAATCAGCCAAAGTTTTATAAGTGACACCCAAAAGGCGGAACCAGCTTTCACCAATAGTAAAAGAGTTTGGAGTATATACTGCACTCACTACGGCAGCAGTAGTTTGAGCTTGAGTCTGCGCATTGGCCTCCATTGTGTTTTCAAGACAATATTTACTGTCTGTCATAGCAGAAAAATCGGTTGGCAAACTGCCGTCTGCGGCAATTTCCAAATAATTGAATTGTAATACATTGAATCCCGCCAACGCATAGTTCGGGTCTATTCTGTAATCTGCTCCGGAAGAACCACCGGCAGGCATAATGATTTCTGAATAAGGGAACATGCTCTTGTTTGTGACATTCAATGCCCAGTTGCCGAACGTACAGGTCACTCCTGCGGGAACTGTAACACCGCTTGCGTTCACTCCCAAAGAAACTTTGGCAACTACACGGTCTACGTGAATCACCGAACGGTCTCCTTCGGCAGCTGCTATTGCGGCAGTAGCGTCAACATAGGTCGTTCCATCAACCACTTTCACATTAGCTGCGACCAGGGCACCATCTGCCGGACTTACATTATTACCGGCATTAATCATCATGAAGTTGTCTTTAGCCGCTCCAATCACCTCCTTAACAGTCTGTTCTACAACACTATTGATTACTGACCAAGAGGCAGAAACTGCACAAGCAGCCTTAAACTTGTCACTCGGATTGACAACAGCCAGTACTTTGGCTGTAGCAGAAGGTACTTTGAAAGCCTTACCATTATATCCTGTAACATCAGCACCACCCACATTCAAAATATAATCAGTTGCACTCAAAATTTTTGTTTCCAAGCATATATCCGATGCATCAAACAATACAAGATATAACTCATTCACCTTTTGTTCGTTTGCTGTTCCATGATTCTCTCCCGGAGCACGTGTTCCCGAACTTTTAGGCATTGCCAGAGACAAAGACATATAAGCCGCCTTTCCATCAACAGGAAGCTGATTGCCACCTGTTATCATTTCTTCATCATTACTACATGCTGTCATCGCCAGTCCGACAAACAGCGTTACGAAAATTTTGTCCAATTTCATAAACTAAAATTTAATTAATACTCATGTTTATACTAAAATGAATTTATCTTTCCTCATTCAATCTTTTCAGGTATACATTCATTGCGTCATAATTTTCCATTTCCCATGCTACAATGGCGGCATTATTATTGGCTATCCTGTCGTCAGGGAAACGGTCTGCAATCATCCGAATGATTTTATTGTATTCATCCGAGCCTTTGCCATAGCTGTCTGCCACCTGAAACATTTCATAGTGATTCATTTTATCGGGACATGTATGGATAATCTCTCGCCCTTGCTCTACCGAAAAGGGCACAACTGTATAACTGACCGTATATTCCACCAATCGTAATTGAGGGTATACTTCCTTCAACAAGGCATTGTAAATTTTCCCACCGTCAATAGTCTTTATTTTTGCATCACGTTCATCCGGTACAGGAGTTTGCTCTATGATATCAAGGACTTTCTGCATATAAGAAGGACGATATTTCCGCAGCCAGGTGCTTAATCCTTCCCAGTTTTCAGGTACTGAACTGGATACGATTATACCTTTATCTAGTTTATAAGCCTGTTCCAGATTTCTTTCCAGTGCTTTCGCACGTTGTTCTGAAAGGCGGGCATTAGCCGCATAGTTACCTTCCGGAGAGGAATAGCCAACAATTCCGATCTTGTCAATACGGTAGTTTACATCCTCCCGGATAGAGTCAATGGATGAATATATTTTAGACAATTCTACCGGGTTATTCATATAGTCCGCCAACAGTACAAACTGGTTCACTTTAAAATTCAGGGTGGCAGTGCGGGTAAAAGAACGACGTTTTTCCGCTGCTTCTGGTATTCTGATTTCTAAGTCTGGGCGTTCTACAATTTCTTTAAATAAAGGAATACCAGCAATAGGGCTGTTGCCCAAGACTTCACCACATTCGGCACATCCCTGCAATTCACGAAGTATCTCAACACGCGCACCTGACATCCACTCCTGTGCAGGAGCTGTTTCATTATATTCAACCACAGTGTCATACTTCTTTTTATAGCAGGTTGTTTTCTGTCCTTTAGTCTTGCCATAAAGTTTCTCCTGTCGTTTATTTATACGGTAGCGATTTCTACCTGCAATGCTAACGGACGGAAGAAAAAGGCTGTCATTCTCCGATTTACTTATGATTACGGGAGTAATTGTCAACTGTTGTCTCGAAGAAAATTTCAACGTATTACAGTCGATATTGAAAGCTACTTCCACTTTGTCATCACTTATTTTCCGAGCAGTAGTATTTTTGACACTTATCTCTTGGGCATGACCGGACGTCATTCCCAGTAGTCCTATAGTCATATATAAACAGATTCTTTTCATCGTTCGCCTATTTTATAATGTATATTATATTAATCGCTGCCTTTGTAGGGCCGAGATAGTTTTTCTTCTCACTTTTCTGTACTGTCCCACAGGTGGTACAAGGATATTTAGAGTGTTCTAACCGTGCGTACCCCACTCCTATTACAGCTTCCATGCTCCAGCGGTTGCCTAACAACAACTGGTATCCATAGGAAATTCCACCACCCCATAGATGACCTTGGTAACGACTTTGCTTCATATTGTCGCTTAAAAAGGAAATTCCCCCTACGTTATATTTGGCATAATGTCCATGCAACCCAATGAAATGACCGTTGAACCTTTCACAGAGCCAATAGCGTAATTCCGGCTGTACACCCCAATGACGCATACGTATCTCATCATTAAACTTCCACGGATTATAATTGCCTGACAAGTCAAGTGACCATTTCTTTGCCAAACCGATTTCAAGACCTAGATTCATTGTAGTGGTAGCGTCGTAAAGTAAATTGCTCTTTACAGCAATCTTTTGAGCATAAGAGGTAGCGGTGTTGCAAAGTAATGCTCCTAATAGCCCGATAAAACATACATATTTCTTCATACTATCTCATTATTTATTATTGTTCGTTTTTTAATCTCTATTCCGCAATAGAGATTAAAACAAAATTTATTCATATAAATAATTTATTATCAATATGTTAAATATAAAATAGAACAAATATTTGTTTCAGTATTATTAGATTATGAATAAAATTAGAATATTGCAAAATAAAAATCTGATGAACAAGTTATTAAGAAAAGACATACTGAAACAATTATGAAACAAAGAAACTTGTAATAAAACAAACAACTAAAATAATTCTATATATAAAAACGAAGCTTATGGAAAACAAGTTGCTATACATCGAAGAACACATGTCATGTCAGAACTATATGACTACTATCGAAACCGGATTCAAGTTTATTGAGTTTACTGAAGACACAGAGCTGGGAGAGGATGATACAAGTAAGAACTATCTGTTATTCTTTCTCAAAGGTGATTTTACAGTAAGCTACAACCAATTTCACAACAGGACTTTTCAGACAGGAGACATGATACTGATTCCGCGTTCTTCATCATTTAAGGGAGTTGCCAAAAAAGGAGGAAATTTACTTTCCATGTTTTTCGATGTACCTGAAAGCAGTTGTGACAAACTAGTATTGCAATCATTATCAGAAATTTGCAAAGAGAAAGAGTACAAATTCGAACCTATTAAGATACGTTATCCGTTAACTCCCTTTTTGGAAATACTTACCTACTGCATCCGAAATAGCATGAACTGCTCGCACCTGCATGACCTGATGCAACGGGAATTATTTTTCCTGCTACGCGGATTTTATGAGAAAGAAGAAATCGCAATGCTGTTTTATCCCATTATTGGAAAAAGAATTGATTTTAAAGATTTTGTCATGCACAACTATACCAAAGTGAGTAACATCGAACAACTTATTTCATTATCCAATTTGGGAAGAAGCTGTTTTTTTGCAAGATTCAATGAAGTATTTGGAATGACAGCCAAACAATGGATGCTGAAACAAAAGAACCAACTTATTTTGGAAAAGATGACCAAACCGGGTATCTGTATAAAAGATATCATTGAAGAACTTGGATTTGACTCACAAGTTTATTTTAGCCGTTATTGCAAACAGCATTTCGGTTGCACTCCAAGTCAATTAATAAAGCGCTGTCAAACTGATTATAGCACTGATTGACAAGTATTATTCCAGTTTGTACAAAATGGACAATTTATTGGACTTTATGATAAATCATATTATAAAAAAATAAGTTTACTTTGCAGCGTGAAATTCATTAGAATAATAGGAAGTTATTATTTATAATCTCTATTGCGGAATAGATTACAATACTGCAAATATATATAAATTATTAATACCTGCTATTTTTTTCAATGAATTATAATACAAAAATTTACTCCATCAAGACAAATTAGTCACCAGACTATTTACTTTATCAAGCTGTGACACATCGAATTCCTTCAAATAAATACGTGTCATTTCTTCTGAAGTATGCCCCAGACCAGCACTAATCACAGAAACCGGTGCACCATAGTCACGCGCAAGAGTGGCCCAAGTATGGCGGGCGGTATATGTGGTCAAAGGCACTGCGATGTCAATCATGACAGCAATTTTCTTCAGATATCGATTAATACGCCCCAAGGATAGGCGATACTGCTTATATTCTGAAAGAGATTTTTCGCTAATAATCGGAAACACATATTCTCCATCAGTTTCATATTTGTCCATTAATTCCTGCATTTGAGGTGTCACGGTAATACGAATTAATTGCTTTGACTTGTGACGAGAATAGGTCAGCACTCCATTGCAAATATCTGATTTCTTCAATAGTACAATATCGACAAAAGCCATTCCTTGGGCATAGAAGCTAAACAAATACAAATCACGGGCAAACTTCAGCTCCGGCATCTCTTCTAATCCCAGGTTTGCCAGAGCTTGAAGATCTTTCCGAGTCAAAGCACGTTTCACCGTTTTGGCGGAACGGGTTTGTGCTTTTGCAAAAGGATATTCTCCATGAGGATGATAGCCATCTGTAACAGCCTGATTATAAAGTGTCCGCAAATTGCGCAAGTAATAGCTCACAGTATTTCCTGTAACCCCGCTGTTATACAGAAAATCTTCATATTGCCGGATAAAACGTAAGTCAATTGCTGACATACGAACATCTGACCCATTCAGAAATTTGGCCAAGGATAAGCGTGTGCTTCTATATGCCGCAGCCGTCCCCTCCTTTTTCAATGTCTTTTTCCGGTCAATTTGTGTATCAATATATCGCAGCAGATAAAATTGTTGTCTGACTTTTTTACGAATGTACTGCGCCAATACATCTTCCACTGTAAAAGATTCAGTTGATCGCTCAAGGTAGCGTATTTGTGTGCGGATCCTATTCTTTATTTTCCGTAGTTCACGATTCATCCTGGCAACGTCTGCAGTGGTAAATGTAGAATCTACGCCATCAATAATCTTCTCTTCCGATTCATCAAATGATTCTTCTTTGATCCGGAAACCCGTATACATCAACTTCTTCCTCCTCTCATGTATCACTTGGAACACTAAAGGGTAACTGCCATTATTCAATCTCCTGCTCTTATTTAGCATAAGTCTAACCGATGTTATCATATTCTTATTTTTTTGTTATGGTAAAATTACAGAGTTCACACGCAAAACAACTCGTATAGTGAAATGTTTTGCTGCATTAAGAATCGTTATGTAATAAATATAGTTAAATTATATTCTCTAAAATATACTCCATATTCATTACATATAATTTATGTGTATACGCATAAAATTAAGATGTACGCTATCAGTCATATATTATTACATATATACATGAATGAGGGAATATATAATTTTGAAAAATCAGAATATTAGGCATAGCTTTGTCTCATGGATTTTAAGGAGCTGCCAGTTTCTTTAAAAGGAACAGGTCGTTCCTCGGTGTGCAACGGGCCGTTCCTTTAAAAGGAACGGCCCGTTGGTTTTAAATCAAAAACTAACAAATGTAACCATCTGGATTTCAACTTCTTACAAAATTAAGATTCCCTCCCCGTAACCCATAGGATTTTTTCCAACAACCACGATAAAATCTGCTGCTTTAAGCGGAAATCAGTATACAACAAATTTCAACAACTCAAAATTCAAATCACATGGTTACAGTTACGTTTGCCATCAAACCATATTTGGCCGAGTACATGTATGTCCGATACAGACAATGTTTAGAATCCCGATCACATAATAATCCGCCTTCAAAACTCCCTGTCCCAATCCACCTCTCCCACCTCACCCCCGTTTATCACTTTCTGCAACAATTATCTGTTCCTCACCCGCAAAGTGTCTCCTGGAAAGAAACTGGAAATATTTCTTTCGTCCTCCCCAGCCCAAGACTCGGCAAAAATCCCGAAGTTTACAATTATTTTGGCCAGGATAGCATCTTTATTATAGAAAAGGAAATCGAAGTGGAAATGAAAGCGGAACTATACTCATTTCTGTTGGAAAATAAGTTCAAAAATGGGGTGATGTATATAAAGTCAATGCATGAATTCGTGGAAAAATACAATATGGCAGAATCAGTGGAAGAAGAAAGCTTAATGAGGGCTTTTCAAAGATGGAGGAAAATGGTGAAGGAGAAGTCGGAAAAATAAATAGTAATATCAAAAGAATTCTTACCTTTACAGCAATAAACAATTCAAAATAAAATTATGGCACTTTACAAATATAATACTTCAGGCGTCTTTTCTGAAATAAAAGAAAAGCCTTTTAAATTGGAAAGAGATATTCAACGCATGTTTGAAACTAATATGTCCGAAATCATGGGACTTGAAATGATTAAGTCCGAATTTACGATCAAAGACCGCCGTATTGATACGCTTGCCTTTGATCCGCAATCGAAGGCTTTTGTTATCATTGAATATAAAAGGGAAAGAAACTCCAGTGTCATAGATCAAGGGTTTACTTATCTAAGCCTAATGTTGCAAAATCAGGCTGATTTTATTCTGGAATATAATGAAACGCAAGCTGGAAACTTGAAACGGAATGATGTGGACTGGTCGCAAACAAAAGTCGTTTTTATATCACAAGGGTTTACGCCTAACCAACGAGAGGCTGTCAATTTCAAAGATTTGTCCATTGAGTTATGGGAAGTGAAGCGCTATGAGAATGATAGTGTATCCATCACTCCTATTCGCAAAAGTCACGCATCGGCAAGCATTAAAACAGTGATGCAGAATAGTCCAGAATTTAAAGAAGTGACGGAGAAAATTAAAGAGTATTCGGAGGAAAATTTGTTAAAAGGAAAATCTGACAATGTAGTAGAATTATACGAGAGTTATAAGAATGCAATTCTTAATTTGAATACAGAAATTGAAGTTAAACCACAAAAGTGGTATATTTCATTCAAAAAGGCCAACAGCCATATTTGTGCACTTGAAATCCAGAAAAATGGAATAAAGCTTACTATAAATGCAGCCAAAGGACATTTAGAAGATAGTAAGCAATTAACAAGAGATATTTCAACTGTCGGACATTTTGGCAATGGAGATTATGAACTCAAGATCTCAGATACTAAATATTTAGAATATATCATGAGCCTTGTGAAGCAAGCGATTAAATAGATATGGCTAATTATTGTAACATAGTAAGCCCCGATAATTCACTTTTGTAGATTAATAGGCTTATATGTGAAAAACAGGACTATCTAGCTCTACAAAAAGGTATGTTGGATATATTACTTAAATAATACAGTGCCAACATTTATCAGTAAATATCTGTCTAACTGCGAGCAGCAATCACCTGAGATATTTTGTCTATAACCTTTTTGTATTCATTATCTGATTTATCGGTAGGTAGTTCAAAGGTAAAACTATCAGTTGCTCGTAAACTAAAGGCATTACCTTCTAGTACTTCCAATTTCCATTGTTGCTCAATATTTGTCTGAGTTGGGTAATAAAGAACCCCAAATAAAATGCGACTATTGGATTTAGAAGCCAAATAATCTCTTAATAAGGCCAGACGTTCATGACACAAAAGCCTGTTGAATTGGGTAGATATCTAATCAGAAAACCCGGGGGATATCATTCTGTATAAAACAAGATTTGCAGTCAAAGAGAAAAAGCGTAAAAAGGTATAAAGAAAAGAGGGTGTACAAGCACCCTCTTTTTCTATACTCTTTTATCCTACAATACTCTTTATATAATCAGACGGACATACATGATAGAAGTCTTTGAACTTCTTTCCAAAGTATTTGGCATCGCAATAGCCCAGTATACCTGCAATATCCGAAATGTTGTACTGCTGGGAGGCCAGCAATTTAAGTGCTTTGTCCATTTTGAATGAATTGATATAGTTTTCGGGAGGGTTGCCCGTAATCTCTCTTATCTTATTATAAAAAGCAGTGCGGCTCATGCCTATATCAACGCTTAATTTATCTATTGTATATTTATCAGTAGAGAGATTTTTCTCCAGGATTTCATTGACTTTATCCATAAATTTCCGGTCGGCATTTTCTGTTTCTATTTCGGCTTTTGTGGAAATCATCGGAGAAATGGCATCTGACAGAAACAGCCTGATCCGTTCGCGTAAGACCATGCGGTTTTCGACAAGCATACGTATGTCTGCCCTAAGTTTACAAATGCTTTCCGTACGCAATCCCAGACGGTCTGCCCCACTCCCTAAATGTGACAAATAGCTTTCGTTATCAAAGGCTCTTAATAGAAGAATGATTGGTATGTATCCTATCGTTTTATCTTCCTTAATTTGAGTGCTAAGTATATCTCCGCTTATTCCATTCACATTGTCGTCAATAATGATAGCATCAGGATTTTGACTGATAGCCGTATCCATTAACAGCTCCGGATTATCAAGAACTGAAACTTGAAAATAGCGTGATAAGGTTTTCTTTAAATAATCACTGAATAACTTATCTGCCATTACTAATAGGATATGGGAAGTTTCTCTCGCTTTAGTGTTTTGTTTATTGCTCTTAGGACTCTCGCAGGAGTCATTTGTTGGAGTCTTCGTTTTTGTAGAAGAATGTCTCAATACCGGGCATGACTGATTCTGACAACGGCAGTCTGTCGGAATGACGATTTGAAAAGTAGCTGCTTTACCATGTCTGCATCCGGTTATTTTTCCGCCATGCAGACGGATGATTTTTC
>OMGF01000844.1_pt1 | contig 24442 bp, 20 predicted proteins | sample 1645861 | NCBI WGS metagenome assembly OMGF01 (sample SAMN05578586, study PRJEB25193) | human gut metagenome | biome: Human Microbiome; feature: human-associated habitat; material: feces | host: Homo sapiens | place: USA:Birmingham
GTCAGTATCCTATTTTCATTATAGGCTGAGATAAGCTTTCATGATTCGTTGACAACCGAATATACGCTGTTACAGGTACTTCATTCTGTGTTCCGAGCGGCAGATGGGGCGGCGCGGTGACAGGCAGCCTAAGGAGGTGATGAATCCAGGCTGTCCGAGCGATAAACGCAACCTACGAAACCGGCTGTGGCAAGCCGGACGCGATAACGACACAGATCATAATGGTACTTCTTCACAGCTTCCTAAAGACTTGGGGAGAGTTCCTGCGGCGTTTGCTTGCTCTGGCAAAGCGGCGGCGTATGTGGGACTATGATGCGGTGACGCTACCCGCAGCCTGTAACAGCCCCGTCCTTATAACAGAAGGACTTGCCGGGGTGCGTGGCAAATACGGCAGTAAAATCGAAATCAGATATAATGGGCCGGATTTATGTGTGCAATAACCATAGATCCGACCTATTCATGTGGTTTTGATGATAAGATATAAAAATGTGGGAAGAAAGTGATCTATACTACAGGTGGAAAACATAGCGGCGGAAACTGCTGAAAGTATTGTTGCTGTGTGTTATAATCAATCAAGATGCAAATGCTTAAAGGATATAAGGAGTGAGATACAGCATGAAAATACTTTATGTTACAGACCTGCATGGAGATAAAAATAAATACAGAAAATCATTAGAAATAGCTATGAAACAAGAGATCAGAGTTATTGTGAATGGTGGAGATATGCTTCCAAAATTGGGAGAAAGACATACAGAACAACCGTTATTTATCAAAGGATTTCTAAGTAATTACTTTTCCATATTGCAAGAACATAACATTACATACCTTAATATGCTGGGGAATGACGATTTGCTATCTGTGGATAATCTTTTTGAACAGACTTGTGGGGGATTCGCAAATGTTCATAATATAGCAGGTAAAAAAATCCGCATTGACGAATATGAATTTATTGGAATGAATCAGATTTTGGATCATCCCTTTGGATGTAAGGATCGAGTTGTTACAGAGACAGATTATATTCCCCAAAGACAACTTAGCTTTTTTGCCGGTATATCGAATGAATATGGTTATGACAGAATTTTTGACTGGTTGGAGTATTCCAAAACAGAACTTCCATTGATGTGTGGAATTTTGAAAGAACTGCCTGAACCGGAGAGTCCGAAGAAAACGGTATATGTTATGCACATGCCTCCTGCCGGATTGCGTTTGGGACAGCTTCTATATCAGGATTTGGATATAGGATCAGTAGATATTTATGAGTTCCTTAAAGCCAAACAGCCGTTACTTTCTCTGCACGGGCATATTCACGAAAGTCCTGATACAGAAAAAGGATCATGGATGAATCAGATAGGTACTACAACCTGTATTCAGCCAGGGCAGACAGAGTTTGGCGATAGTAGTATGGTTTATGCAGAGATAGATTTAAAAAGCGGAGTATATGCACGAAGAATTGTAAATATATAGGAGCAAAAAAACACCAGTGATGGTGTTTTTTTGTTGCCTGGAAATGAGGTGAGCACATGGAAAATCCTAAACAGGAGAATGCAGTCCAAATTGGGAATACAACGTTTTATGTAACTTCCGTTTTTTCCGGTACGGTTCAGTTGGAGTATTTAATTAAACGACTGATCCAGAAAGAAATTGAGCAGGAAAACAATACCCGTTGATTGAAAAAAACAGTAGAGCAAATTGCTGAAAAGAGTGCTTAAACGTGTTATAATTATAAAGTACAAAGCAGTTTGTTTGCTGTTGGAAAGGAGCAGAAATGTTAAAACAGCAGACAAAACTAAGAGTTAGATTATATGCACGTTTATCGAAAGACGATGGGGATGCGGATAAGGAAAGCAACAGCATTACCAATCAGTTGCAGATGTTAAGGTACAATGCTAAGGAAAAAGGATTTGAAGTGATAGGCGAATATGTGGACGATGGTTATTCTGGAACCACCTTCAACCGGCCGGATCTGAACCGTATGATTAAAGATGCTATGGACGATCCGGAACCGAGCGGTATCATGGTAAAGGATATGTCACGTTTTGGACGTAACAATGCCATGTTCATGTATTATGTGGAAGAAATCTTTCCTAATAATGATATTTTGTTTATTGCTTTGAATGATGATGTCGATACAAGATTTGATGAAAACGAGATGATGCCGTTTAAATCTATTATGAATGAGTATTATGCTCGTGATACATCAAAGAAAATCCGAAGCGTAAAAAAGACAACAGCATTGAGTGGTGGGTTCTGCGGTTCATTTGCACCTTATGGTTATGTGGTGGACCCAGAGAACAAAAGAAAGCTATTGGTTGATCCTGATACAGCACCTATTGTCAAACGAATTTTTGAATTATCGAAACAGGGCAACAGCGTTCATCAGATTGCGAGAACCTTGTGCGAGGATGGTGTTCTGATTCCGAGAGCATACAGGGCAATGAAGAACGGCACTCTGGAAACAAGTACAGGATTTAAGTTTCCAACGGATTGGGTAGCAAAGAATGTGAAGATGATTTTGGAGAATCAAGTGTACCTGGGACATATGGTTTCTCATAAGACACAGACCAAATCATTTAAGAATAAGAAGCCGGTTGCAGTTCCGAAAGAAGAATGGATCATAGTACGGAACACCCACGAAGCGATCATTGATGAAGAAACCTTTGAACTGGTGCAGAAATTCATCAGTGTAAAAAAACAGCCGAATAAAACAGGACGTCCTAATATATTTGTGGGTCTTGTGAAATGCCCAGATTGTGGTCGCAACATGGCGTTTTCTAATCCAAATGGAAGGGAGCCTCGCTTTCGCTGCAGAACTTATGTAAGGAATAGCAATCTTTGTACAACCCATGCCATTTCTTATGAGGCGTTGCAACAGATTGTTATGAGTGATATTCAAAAGCATATTAAGAATATGGAAGCCTTAGGAGATCAGTTTATACAGGAAATGCACGAATTGAGCGAAAAAGGCGGCAGTAAGAAAATCAAACAGTTCGAGAAAGACTTGGAAGTAGCAGAAAAACGGATTGCAGAAATTGATAGTGTGATTATGAAGCTCTTTGAGCAGAATGCACTCGGTAAGATTTCTGATGAACGCTTTGAAAAGATGTCCTCAGCTTATGAAAGTGAGCAGAAAGAACTTGCTCAAAAAAGAGACGAATTAAGAACTAAAATCAGAGCGGAAGAAAAGAAAACACAGAGTACCAATCAATTTTTGGAAACAATTCGTAAGTATGAAACAGTAACAGAACTGAACCGTTCTATGCTGGTGGAGCTGATTGATAGTATTTATGTATATCAGGCAGAGGGAACCGGCAAAGATCGTAAGCAAAGAGTGGAAATTAACTATCGTTTTCTTGCGGGGTCTCAATGTGGTATCGCCTGATGGAAACGGAAGAATGAGCCGTCTCCTGACTTTATTGATTTTGTATAAGTCGGAATATTATGTTGGTCAGTATATTAGTATTGAAAGACTGATATCAGACACAAAAGAGAATTATTATGAAGCTTTGCAGGAAAGCTCATGGGAATGGCATGAAGGCAGAAATGATTATGCTCCTTTTGTGAAATATATGTTAGGGGTTATAGTTGCTGCTTACCGGGAGTTTGCGGACAGGGTGGAGATTCTTACGGACAAAACAATTTCAAAATCTGATCGTATTGGAGAAATTATCAGAAACTCTTATGGCAGGATTACGAAAGCGGAAATTGTAGCTCAATGCCCGGAAATCAGTCAGACAACCATACAGCGAACACTGAACGAATTACTAAAGAACAATCAGATAATAAAAATAGGCGGGGGAAGGTATACTTCTTACGTTTGGAACAGGGAGAACGAATGATATGGTTACCGGAGAATTAAAAAGTAAAATTGATAATTTATGGGAATTATTCTGGACAGGAGGACTGACTAATCCGTTGGATGTAATTGAGCAGATGACATATCTGATGTTTATCCGCGATCTGGATGATGCAGACAATGTCCATGCAAAAGAGGCGGCAATGCTTGGTTTGCCATATAAGAGTATATTTGCCGGGGAAATACAGATTGGAGACCGAAAAATTGATGGAAGCCAGCTGAAATGGAGTACTTTTCATGATTTTCCTGCTGCAAAAATGTATAGCACTATGCAGGAGTGGGTATTTCCGTTTATAAAAAATCTCCATGGAGATAAGGAAAGTGCCTATTCCAAATATATGGGAGATGCAATTTTTAAAGTACCGACTCCTTTGATGCTGGATAAGATTGTGACTACTATGGATGCCATTTATGAGCAGATGGAACAGATTAAGTCAGCAGACACCCGGGGAGATGTATATGAATATCTGCTTTCCAAACTTGCTACGGCAGGTGTAAATGGTCAGTTTCGTACACCGAGACACATTATCCGAATGATGGTGGAAATGATGGACCCTAAGGCAGATGAAATCATCTGTGATCCGGCGTGCGGTACGTCTGGTTTTCTGGTTGCCGCAAGTGAATACCTGAGAGATAGAAAAAAACAGGAAGTTCTTTTTGACAGACAGAACAAGGAACATTATATGAATCACATGTTCCATGGTTATGATATGGACAGGACCATGCTTCGGATTGGTGCAATGAACATGATGACCCATGGTGTGGAGAATCCATATATTGAGTACAGAGATAGTCTGTCAGATCAGAATACAGATAAGGAAAAATATAGTCTCATTCTGGCTAATCCGCCATTTAAGGGAAGTCTGGATTATGATATTGTAAGCGCAGATTTATTGAAAGTATGTAAAACAAAGAAAACAGAATTACTGTTTCTTGCACTGTTTATCCGTATGCTGAAAATTGGTGGTAGATGTGCATGTATTGTACCGGACGGAGTGCTGTTTGGTTCCTCAACTGCCCATAAAGCCATAAGAAAAGCCCTGGTAGAAGAAAACCGTCTGGAAGCAGTGATTTCCATGCCCTCCGGCGTGTTTAAACCATATGCAGGAGTATCCACAGCTATTTTGATTTTTACCAAAACCGGACATGGTGGAACTGATAAAGTCTGGTTTTATGATATGAAAGCGGATGGTTTTAGCCTTGATGATAAGAGAACAGAAACGAAAGAAAATGACATTCCGGATATCATAGAGCGTTTCAGAAACCTGGATGAAGAGACTGACCGTAAACGCACAGATCAGAGCTTCTTTGTACCAAAAGAAGAAATTGCAGAAAATGGCTATGACCTGAGCATTAACAAATACAAAGAAATCGAATATGTACCAGTAGAATACCCATCAACACAGGAAATCATGACAGAGCTGCATGAAATTGAGATGAAAATTGGCGAAGAAATGCAGGCTTTGGAAGAGTTGCTGGGGTTAAATTAAGGTTTGTAGGGATGGTAGAGATGGAAAAATATAAGCTTGGTGATATTTGTGAAATTGTATCAGGCAGTACCCCGAAAACCAATATAGATGAGTATTGGGAGGGGACTATCAAATGGATAACACCTGCAGAATTAAATGATGATACGTATATTATTACTGATAGTGTACGTAAGATTACAGAACTTGCAGTTAAAAAAACAGGATTAAAATCATTTCCAGAGGGAACAGTGATTCTTTCATCAAGAGCACCTATTGGTAAGGTGGCTATAGCTGGCTGTGAGATGTATTGTAACCAAGGATTTAAGAATCTAATTTGTTCTAAAAAAATAAATAATAAATATTTATACTGGTTCTTAAAGGGAAATACGGTTTTTCTTAATTCACTTGGGCGGGGTGCGACCTTCAAGGAATTATCTAAGTCAATTGTTTCAAACATTGAGATAAATCTTCCAGATATTGTCTATCAAAAAAAAGCAGTGGAGACATTGGAAAAAGTAAGTGAAATTATTGCTCTAAGGAAAAGAGAATTGTCTTCATTAGATGATCTCATTAAAGCCCGATTTGTCGAGATGTTTGGAACACTAGATACCCCAACTCAAGCATTTGAAAAGGCGACATTAAAAGAATTGTGTAATAAGATTACAGATGGAAAATATGGCGGCTGTAAATCAGAAGTGGGAACAGAGCGATATTTTGTTGGAGCACGAGAAATTTATGATGATGATGTACATTATGAATCAGCACCAGAAATAAATATTGAAGAATTTGAAAAAGATTATAAGCGTTGCAATGTTGAAATAGGCGATTTTCTTATAGTTAATACAGGAGCAACAATAGGTAAGTCGGCAATTGCTTGTGATAAGAGAACTGAGCATACTTTGCTACAGAAAAGTGTGGCATTATTGAAGGTTAAGAAAGATGTATTGAATCCCATTTTTTTAAAGTGGTGCTACAGAGTTAATACAAAAATGTATATGGTGGAAAATGCATCAGCGCAACCTAACTTATTACTTTCAAAAATTAACGCAACGGTAATATATGTTCCTGATATAGAGCTTCAAAATCAATTTGCCGACTTCGTCCATCAAGTCGACAAATCTAAAGTTGCAATTCAAAAAGCATTGGATAAAACCCAGATGCTATTTGATTCGTTAATGAAGGAATATTTCGGATAGGAGGGAAGTTTGTGCAGGATTACAAAAAATGGTTGGTTGAGAGATTTATAATTGAACGGAAACGTTTTGACAGATCTGGTGTATATGCTTACACACAGCGTGCCATGGCATATAATTCCAATAAAATTGAAGGAAGCACACTTACTCCAGAACAGACAGCCTCTCTCTTTGACAGTGGAACATTACCGCAAAGTGATGACTATTACAGAGCCAAAGATGTTGAAGAAATGAACGGACATTTTCTTATGTTTAATTACATGCTTGATACCCTTGATGAGGAGTTGACACCGGAATTAATCAAACATCTGCATTATGAATTAAAGTCTGGAGTATTCGAGGACAGAGCAAACGGATATGCAATTGGTGATTATAAAAAACGTCCAAACATGGTAGGAATGTATCGAACAACGCTGCCACAGGATGTTGAGACGGAAATGAACCAATTACTAAAGTGGTACAGAGAAGAGAATAAAAATATGGAAACCCTTGCGGAATTTCATGCCAGATATGAGGCGATTCATCCTTTCCAGGATGGAAATGGAAGAACCGGAAGGATGATTATGTTCCGGGAAAGTCTAAAGAACCCGGATATTCTTCCTTTCATTGTATTGGATGAGAATCGAAGTCAATATATTGATGGGCTGAAACAATATAGAGAAGAGCAGAAAGTACGCAAGCTTGTCTCATTAATGCAGAAAGAAGCTGAGGAATATTATCAGCAATGTAAATATTTTATGGGATAATGCATTTTGTACGAAAGATGCATTAAAATGTCTGGAATACAGGGATTGTGAGGTGCTTTAATGGTAGGACTCGGACGGGAAGATAAGAAAGATAATGACCTGTTTTACACTTGCAGTCTGATTGATTATATTTCGCGGAAAACGAAGAATATTCGTGCAGATGTAGTAAATCAATTAGGCAGAAAACGTCTGGAGAAAATCTATGATCTGGCAGATGTGTATCATTGTGATAATATTGATCAGGTTAGTGAAGATTTTATTGCAGAGGCGCACATACCAATAGGGACGTTCGATAATGTAAAGGAATGCAAATATTCAATTCCTTCTCATTGGGATATTGGAAAAGTATATAAACGCTTGATAAAACAAGTAGCTGCCAGTGAGAAAATAGAGGTGGTTGATGCGCTGATCAAGGTTTATAATTCTTTTATCAGCGAAAAAATAGATGATTATAATAGTAGCGTTTACTATGAAAATCCATCTTATATTTATGAAAGCTACAGAGAAAATAAGATGTTATAAAAACAATGGGTGAGAACACATAAGATTCGGGAGGTGTCAGTATGACTAATTTTGATTTCCTGAAAAATGAACCAAAGTTTAAAGATTTTGCAGATGTAGCAATCTCTGCGGAAAGGATTTTTCAGTTTGATTATGCGGCATCTGTGCTTAACTGCAGACGAGCAATGGAATTTGCTGTTAAATGGATGTATTCTGTGGACAGTGCCCTTGTCATGCCATGGGATGACAGACTGGTCAGTCTGATGAGTACCGATGAATTCAGGGATATTATAGATGCAGATCTTTTGAAACGTATGGAATTTATACGTAAAACAGGTAATTTTGCAGCTCATACCGGTCAGAAAGTAAAGAAAGAACAGGCAGAATTGTGTCTGCAAAATCTATATATTTTTCTGGATTTTGTTGCTTATTGTTACGCAGATCATTACACTGTCAGCAATTATGATTCTACATTATTGCAGGAAAACTCTGTTCATACAGCGGATCAGTCAGTTAGTCAGCCGGTCGGTGACCAGGTTGGTCAGTCAGAAACTGATCTGAAACTGGAACAATTGTTAAAGGAAAATGCTGCCCTTAGGGAAGAACTGACTGCCCGTCGTGAAGAACAGCAGCAGACATATGTGACTAAACCACTGGATATTTCAGAATATGAAACCCGAAAGATTTACATTGATTCTATGTTGCAGGATGCCGGATGGACTGAGGGACAGAACTGGATGAATGAATACAGAATTCCGGGTATGCCCAATAAGTCACAGGTTGGATATGCAGATTATGTTCTTCTTGGTGATGATGGTAGGATCCTGGCTGTGATAGAAGCCAAGAGAACCTGTGCAGACGTGGCAAAGGGCAGGCAGCAGGCGAAGCTTTATGCTGATCTGATTGAGCAGAAGCAAGGCAGAAGACCGGTGGTATTTCTCACCAATGGTTTTGATGTCCGTATCTGTGATAACCAGTATCCGGAGAGAAAAATTGCAGCAATTTATTCCAAACGGGATCTGGAAAAATTGTTTAATCTCAGGCAGATGCGCTCAGGTCTGGGACAGATTTCCATAGACAAAAATATAGCAGGACGATATTATCAGGAGGCTGCGATTAAGGCAGTCTGTGACAGTTTTGACACCAGAAATCGCAGAAAAGCTCTCCTTGTTATGGCTACAGGTTCAGGAAAGACACGTACAGTTATTGCACTTTGCAAGGTATTGTCAGAGCAGGGATGGGTAAAAAATATTCTTTTCCTGGCAGACCGTAATTCACTGGTAACACAGGCTAAGCGAAGCTTTGTCAATCTGCTGCCGGATTTATCTGTTACAAATTTGTGCGAAGAGAAAGATAACTATGCAGCGCATTGTGTTTTTTCTACTTATCAGACTATGATAAACTGTATAGATACGATTCAGGACAAAGAGGGAAAATTGTTTACCTGCGGACATTTTGATCTGGTGATCTGTGATGAAGCACATCGTTCCATTTACAATAAATACAGGGATATTTTTAATTATTTTGATGCTCCGCTGATTGGGCTGACAGCTACTCCAAAAGATGAAATTGATAAAAATACCTATGAAATCTTTGAACTGGAGAACGGTGTCCCTACTTATGGCTATGAGCTTGCGCAGGCAGTGAAGGATGGTTATCTGGTTGACTTTATGTCTGTGGAGACTACACTGAAATTTATAGAGCATGGAATTGTATATGATGAATTATCTCCGGAAGATAAGGAAGCCTATGAGGATACCTTTGAGGATGAAAACGGTGAAATGCCAGACAGTATTGGCTCAGCAGCATTAAATGAATGGCTTTTTAATGAGGACACCATAAAGAAGGTTTTACATATCCTGATGACGAACGGATTAAAGATAGATTATGGAAACAAGATTGGAAAGACCATTATTTTTGCGAAAAATCACCGTCATGCAGAGAAAATATATGAGGTGTTCGGAAAAGAATATCCACATTTGACAGGATATGCCATGGTGATTGATAATCGCCTGAAGTATGCACAGAGTGCGATTGATGAGTTTTCGGATCCGAAGAAGCTTCCTCAGATAGCAATCTCTGTAGATATGCTGGATACAGGAATTGATGTGCCGGAAGTTTTGAATCTAGTATTTTTCAAAAAGGTTATGAGTAAGGCGAAATTCTGGCAGATGATCGGGCGAGGCACCCGTTTGTGCCCGGTTCTGATGGATGGAGAGGATAAGCAGAAATTCTATATTTTTGATTTCTGTGGAAATTTTGAGTTCTTCCGCATGAATAAAGGACGTGCCACTGCAAATATGATCGCACTTCAGGGAGCAATTTTTCAACTGGAATTTGAGATTGCCTATAAATTGCAGGGAGCCGCTTATCAGACAGAACGATTGATTACCTATCGTAAATCTCTGGTAGAGCATATGGCTGGAAAGGTGCAGGAGTTAAACCGAGAAAATTTTGCGGTGCGTCAGCACTTAAAATATGTGGATATTTATGCTGTTGAAGAAAATTATAAGGTTCTTACTTATGAGGACACTCTGGCAGTGCGGGACGAATTATCTCCATTGATCAGACCTGAAAATGATGATGCGAAAGCTTTGCGTTTTGATGCTCTTCTGTATGGAATTGAACTGGCGTATCTGGCAGAAAAGAAATATGGACGTGGTCGAAAGGATCTGCTGAAGAAGGTTTCTGCACTGGCAGGGATTTCTAACATTCCGGAGATTATGATGCAGGCAGAACTGATAGACAAGATTCTTCATGGAGGATATCTGGACAATGCAGGGATTCCTGAATTTGAGCATATCAGAGAAAATCTCCGCGATCTGATGAAATATATTCCGAATGCAGACAGAATGATCTATGACACAAACTTTGATGATGAGATTCTCAACATGGAGTGGAAGGATTCAGAACTGGAAAATGATGATCTGAAAAATTATAAGGCAAAAGCAGAATATTATGTACGTCAACATCAGGACAATGCAGTGATAGCGAAGCTAAAAACCAATATTCCTTTAGACAGTAATGACGTAAGAACACTGGAAAAAATTCTGTGGAGCGAAGTGGGAACTAAGCAGGATTATGAGGCAGAATACGGACAAAAACCACTTGGAGAATTTGTGCGTGAGATTGTAGGACTTGACATGAATGTTGCTAAGGCTGCCTTTGCACAATATCTGGATGATACCTGCCTGGACAGCAGACAGATTTATTTTGTGAATCAGATTGTGGAATATATTGTACATAATGGGATGCTGAAGGATCTCTCGGTTCTTCAGGAATCACCTTTTACGGACCAGGGCAGTATTGTGGACATATTTACGGATTTAAATGTATGGCTGGGAATCAGAAAAACCATAGAGCAGGTTAATGCCAATGCCATTGCTGCGTAAATTTGTCAGTAGATCAGAACGAAAGTGCTTGTCGACGAGATAAACCTTGGATATTCAATATTGTGGTAAAATAAACTTTGGAAAGGCGGTATATGGATGAAGTGGGCAGATGGTAAGATACGATGCTGCTGGGCAAATCCGAGAAATGAGCGTTACATTCGTTATCACGATGAGGAGTGGGGCATTCCGGTGCATGATGACCGGAAGCTCTTTGAAATGCTGATATTGGAGTGCTTTCAGGCGGGCCTGTCCTGGGAATGTGTTCTGAATAAGCGAGATGCCTTTCGCGTGGCTTTTGACAATTTTGATCCGGAGAAAGTCAGCGCTTACACTGAGGACAAGCTGGAAGCACTGTGGAGTAATCCCGGCATCATACGAAACCGCCTGAAAATACAGGCTGCCGTTACCAATGCATGGGCATTCCTGGAAATTCAGAAGGAGTACGGCAGCTTTTCGGACTATATCTGGCATTGGACAGATGGCAAAGTAGTCTGTGAAACTGGACGGACAAGTTCGGAACTGTCTGACCGTATATCAAAAGATTTGAAAAAACGTGGTATGAAGTTCGTGGGGACAACGGTCATCTATGCCTATTTACAGGCAGTAGGAGTTCTCTGTTCTCATGAGCAGGGCTGCTTTTTGGCAAATCAGAAAGCTGAGCATCATAATAGTTATTTATAAGACTTTTATTTCCTGATTTTTATCCATCCTGCATGAAGCAGATATACACCTGCCGGAATCAGGGAAAGCAGATGTATATTTGTGCAGCTGCCTGTTTCTGCATATGTCGGCAGAATGAGTGTATGAAATGCAAGATAAAGGTATGTGCCTGCAGCGATGAGATTACACAGAAAAAAACTCCAGCCGAAGATACCGGAAATAGAAGCTGTAAGAATGATGATCAGCGTCAGGGTATCAGGAACAAAGGGAAGATGAATAAAATCAAATTCAGGTTTCAGGGAGAGAAATGCGAGCACTGCGTAAAGAAAAAGCACTGCATTTAATGAACTCATGATCTTAAACGGTAAACTGTAAAAAGGTGTAACAGGGCAGTTGGGCCATAGTTCAACATCCAGTTTCTGTGCAAGCTGGGTTGCTGACTTTGTAAAGGTTATGTTTGTCATTACAACAGCTTTATCGCAGTCGTAGAAGTTTGCACCTGCATAGGCTTCCTGAACAGCTTTATTTCCAACGGGATGGGTGTAATATTTACATTGTATCCCGTATTTTTTTCGATGTTTGAAAGCAATGATATCGATTCCCTGGTCTCCGGAGCTTTGGGTTACTTTTATTTTAGAAAAATGCTTTCGCTTTAGTATCTTTGCACATTGATATTCAAATTCATATCCATCCATGTGTTGAGTCTCCTGTATTATATAAAATTGTATAGCAGTCCTCGTAAATGATACATTTAAGAGGATTGCTATAGATGTAGTGCATATTGCAATATATTATATCTGCAACATACCATTTATAGAAATTCAGGAAAATACTGTAAGTAATGAAATGGCTGGTGTTACGGTATTTTCCTGAATTACGATAACAGTTTGCAGCAAAATAAGAATACCATGTTTGATGATAAAGAACAAGTGTTTTGCGAAGAAAAGAAGAATGGGTTATTGTTTACTGGCTGGTTTACTGGTTGCGTTACTGAGACGTTACCGAGAATGGAATAAACAGTAACGAGAATGGTTACTCTTTGCGGGAATTGTGTTATAATAGTCTTTGATTTATTGCTACTGAAAAAAGTGGACAGTTTATAGCGAGCCTATTAAATGCACTATTTACGAGGATTGCTATAGTAATTATACAAAACCGTAAGAGGGGGAGGAACATTTGAAAAATTTTGAAGAAATTATGTCGGAACGAAAAAACCGTATAGAAGCCAGAAAGGACGAGCTGATCCGCAGGAGTCTACTGTCTGAAGAATTTCTGGAAATGATCCAGAAAAATAAAAGGCCCTTTGATCTGCTGATGTCTTACTATCAGTGTGCTGTCATGGAGATTGAGACAAAATTCAGAGTGCTGAATCAGGAGTATTCCTTGGAATATGATAAAAATCCTATCGAGGGTATTAAAACCAGAATTAAATCTTATGACAGCATTGTGCGGAAAATACGCAGAAAAAATATTCCCATGTCTTTAACTGCTATAGAAGAAAATATCAAGGATATCGCAGGTGTCCGGGTAATCTGTTCTTTTCCGGAGGATATCTATGAGCTGGCAGACAGCTTTCTGCGTCAGGATGATATTGTACTGATCGAGAAAAAAGATTATATAAAAAATCCAAAACCCAGTGGTTACAGAAGCCTGCATCTGATCGTGCAGGTGCCTATCTTTCTGCAGAAAAACAAAAAAATGGTAAATGTGGAAGTCCAGTTTCGAACTATTGCCATGGATTTCTGGGCAAGTCTGGAACATAAGCTTCGCTATAAAAAAGATATCCCGGCAGATCAGGCACAGCAATTGCAGGAGGAGCTTCTGGCGTGTGCCACCCAGAGTGCTCAGTTGGATAACCGGATGCAGGAAATTCGTAATCAACTGGTCAGCAGAGCTGATAAGGGGAATCAATCCTGAGAAAGTTCCTTATTTCAGGAACTTCCTCAATAATTTTTCATAAATTTTTCTATATGGCTGGTATCTCATTGGCAAATCCAGCCATGTTTTTTTGTCTACAATACTCTTATAGTGGGAGAAGGTATGAAAACCGTCTTTGCCATGGTAGGAACCCATTCCGCTTTCACCAAAGCCGCCAAATCCCATCTCACTGGTTGCCAGGTGGATGATGGTGTCATTGACACATCCGCCTCCGAATCCACAGCGGGAAGTAACTTTTTCCGCAGCTTCTTTGTCGGAGGTGAAGATATATAGTGCCAGAGGATGTGCCATGGAGTTGACCTTTTCAATGGCCTCATCCAGGGAATCATAGGCCAGCACAGGAAGCACAGGACCGAAGATTTCCTCCTGCATTACTGCATCCCCGAAGGTTACATTATCCATAACAGTAGGAGCGATCTGAAGAGCTCCCGGATTGTTGTCACCGCCGCAGACTACCTTGCTGGGATCGATCAGATTGCAGATACGAGTAAAGTGCTTTTCATTAATAATTTTCCCATAATTCTTATTATTCAGAGGTGTGGAACCAAACTGTTTCCTGATCTGTTTCTGGATCTGTCGGATCAGTTCATCCTTGATTTCTCTGTCGCAGTAAATATAATCAGGTGCTACACAGGTCTGACCACAGTTGAGATATTTTCCAAATACAATTCTTCTGGCTGCAAGTTTCAGGTTGGCACTTTTCTCTACAATGCAGGGGCTTTTACCGCCCAGCTCCAGGGTAACGGGGGTCAGATGTACAGATGCTTTTGCCATTACTTCCCTGCCAACATGCTGGCTTCCTGTAAAGAAAATATAGTCAAAATGTTCATTGAGAAGAGTGTTATTTTCCGCACGTCCGCCGTTTACCACAGCCACATACTGGGGATCAAAACATTCGGTGATAATGGTTTCAATCACCCGGCTGGTGTGAGGAGAGTAGGCACTTGGTTTCAGTACAACTGTATTTCCGGCTGCAATCGCATCGATCAGCGGATCAATGGTGAGCAGGAAAGGATAATTCCATGGGCTCATAACCAGGACAACACCATAAGGAGATGGCTTCTTATAGCTTCTGGAAGCGAACTGGGCAAGGGGAGTCAGTACTGTTTTTTCTTTTGCATAGGAAGGTGTATGGCGGATCATGTAGCTGAGTTCTGAGAGCACAAGTCCCACTTCACACATATAGGATTCAAAGTTACTTTTTCCAAGGTCACGTTTCAGTGCTTCATTGATCAGTGGTTCATATTTCTGAATACAGGTCTTTAATTTTTTTAAGGCATCCAGCCTTTTTTCTACCGGTAAAGTGGCACCTGTGTAAAAATAGCTGCGTTGTTTCTGAACGATTTCTTTAATTTCTGTTTCTGTCATAATACATTATTTCCTTATATAATATAGATATCAGGTAACTATTGAGAGTCTGCAGGTTCCTGTATTTTGATATTTTTATAAAAAACGCTTTGCAGGATAGAAGAATATTAACAGTTACTTCTCAGCTTCTGAGGTATTTTCCTTGGAAGTCAGAGACATCAGCATGTAATAAAATTTCTCCAGTTCGGAGGCATCCATAAGCTTCGGCACAGGATACAGAGGATTGGCCTCTTTATCTGCATAATGGGCAAGCTTGGGGATATCTGTTTCCTGAATTTCTTTTACAATATTTACGATTCCAAATCGCTCTTTCATCTCTTCAATTGCCCGGATAAAAAGCTCTGCTGCTTCATGGTCCGGCGTATTTTTGTCTGCAAGTCCTGCTGCAATGGCAAGTCTGTGGAGCTTTTTGTCAATGCAGGAACCATATTCCCGAAGTACCAGCGGCAGCAGAATGGCATTGGCAAGTCCATGGGGAACGTTGTACTGTCCGCCCAGAGAGTGAGCGACTGCATGAACATATCCTACATAGGATTTGGTAAAAGCACAGCCTGCATAGAAGGAGGCGTGGAGCATATTTCGTCTTGCATGAATATTATCGCCATGCTCATAGGCAATATCTATATTTTCAAAAATCAGTTTTACCGCTTTTAATGCATCCCTGCGTGTATCAATGGTGGTGGAATTGCCGATATATGCCTCCACTGCGTGAGTCAGGGCATCCATACCTGTAGTTGCGGTGATAAATGGGGGCAGGCTTAAGGTAACCTTGGGATCCAGCACTGCATAGCGGGGAATCAGCGGGAAATCGTTGATCGCGTATTTGTATCTGGTGTCTGCATCTGTGATCACAGCGGCGAGAGTGGTCTCACTTCCTGTTCCGGCAGTGGTTGGAACTGCCATGAGAAGGGGAAGCTTCTTATGTACCTTCAGGATTCCCTTCATCTGAGCCAGAGACTGATTGGGTTTGACCGCACAGGCACCGACTGCCTTGGCACAGTCCATGCTGGAACCGCCGCCGAAACCGATGATGGCATCACAGCCTTCTTTATGGTAAAGCTCCAACGCCTCGCGGACATTGACAGTAGTAGGGTTGGCAACTGTTTTATCATAAATGGTATAGGGGATACCGGCCTCCTTTAAAGCTTTTTCCAGTCTTCGGGTAAGTCCAAGCTTCATGATACCGCCATCTGTAATGATTAATACATGAGTACATTTGTGGCGCATGATGATTTCAGGGAGTTCCTTGACGCTTCCTGCGATTTTAGGTTTTCTGTAAGGTAAAAAGGGAATTGCAATGTGAAAAGCTTTCTGAAAAGCCCTGCAATATATTTTTCTGAGAGTGTTCATGGATAATTCCTTTCCTGGGGGCAGCCTGCTACTTTGCAGACTGCCGGACAGCAGTTACTTCAGAAAAAATATAACAAGGTAAAAAAGAAAAGTCAATATATTTTGATGTTCAAAATTTATCTTTGGTAAAAGAGCTTATTCCGAGACATACGAGCCAAAATTCCATTGCCGCAGGCAATCTGGAATGAATTTTGGCTACGTTACTGTGAACGGAGTGAACAGTAACGAACATATCCATAAAATTTTACAAAACTACGAAAATCAGTTGACAATGGAGTAAGTTTATACTAACCTAAAGTTAGCAAAGTATAACAATATTGTAAAACAGCAGTGTTATTATATTAAAGAATTAAAGAAATTTGCTCCACAGGAAGTGGATATGAGGGAGGAATGAAAAAATGTTTCTGCAGATACAGGGAATTCAGAAGTCTTTTGGTGCAGGGGACAGCCGGGTGGATGTGCTTAAAGGGCTGGATCTTGACATTGAGAGAGGAGAGTTTTGTGTGCTTCTGGGTCCGTCTGGTTCCGGTAAGTCTACGCTTCTGAATATTATCGGTGGGATTGACAGTGCAGACGAGGGAAATCTGGTCATAGACGGGGAGCGTCTGGCAGATATGTCGGAGAAGAATCTGTCTTTGTACAGGCGTAAGCATCTGGGATATATTTTTCAGATGTATAATCTGATCCCCAATCTTACAGTGCGGGAGAATATAGAGGTGGGAGCCTATCTCAGTGATAAGCCTCTGGATGTAGATGAACTGCTCCATACGCTGGGAATCTATGAACATCAGAGAAAGCTTCCCAATCAGCTTTCCGGCGGTCAGCAGCAGAGGACTGCTATCGGCCGTGCCATTGTGAAGAATCCGGACATTCTTCTCTGCGATGAGCCTACAGGAGCCCTGGATTATAATACCTCCAAGGAAATCCTGAAGCTGATCGAGACGGTAAACCAGAAATACGGAAACACCATCGTCATGGTAACGCATAACGATGCCATCAAGGATATGGCTGACCGGGTGGTGAAACTTCGCGATGGGATGATCCGGAAAAATTATATGAATGAACATAAGATTCCGGCAGCAGAGTTGGACTGGTAAGGAGGCATATGGTCAACTACTCATCACCTAAAGGTAATGGGCTTGTAACTGCCCAGTCGTAGTAACGGCTTACGCCTCCGACCTTTTATCCCCAATAGGTATTGCTACCTAAAGTGACGCTACATCATAGGGTGGTTGACAGCGCCCTTTACAGACAAGATATACTCATCTGTAACTGTATCAGGTACTAAACTTCCCATGCTATACAGCAAACATTCTTTTACGGGTAAGATTTTACGCAATACGCGAGTTTTGTATTGCAACCTCATATCTTGTCAATGCACAAAAGAGTGTCTTTGATGAGCAGCACATCTAACGGTTTTCTCTTTAAAAACTGCTACGGTTATTGTAGCATATTGGATAATAATTTACAAGGCTCCTCCCACCGCCTAAAGGCAGTGGGTTTTTGCCTATGACAAAGGAAAGGAGTTATTTATGAAAAATCCTTTACGCAAACGTCTGCCCAGAGAACTGAAGGGGGAACTGGGAAAATATCTGGTGGTCTTTATTCTGATGGTATTGACCATAGGAATGGTTTCCGGATTTCTGGTGGCAGACGGAAGTATGATTGTTGCTTATAATGATGGATTTGAAAAATACAATATAGAAAACGGAAATTTCCGTACCAATCAACAGATATATAAAAGCCAGAAAGAAGAAATCCAGAATCTGGGAATAAAGCTGTATGAAAATTTCTATATTGAAGAGCCTTTGGATAATGGAAGTACCATGCGCTTTTTCAAAAACAGGACAGAAATCAATGGAGTATGCCTGATGAAGGGAGAACTTCCAAAAGCAACAGGGGAAATTGCCATTGACCGCATGTATGCAGACAATAATGAACTGAAGGTGGGAGACACCTTGAAGAGCCAGAGAGGTAAGCAGACCTGGAAGGTTACAGGGCTTGTGGCACTGTCTGATTACAGCTGTCTTTTTCAGAATAATAATGATTCCATGTTTGATTCTGTGAAATTCGGAGTTTCTGTAGTAACACCGGAGGAGTTTGATACTCTGGATCAGGATAAGCTCCAGTACAATTATTCCTGGATCTATGACAAACAGCCCAAAACAGAAAAAGAGGAAAAGGAAGTTTCAGAAGAATTGATGGAAAATATAGGGGAAATTGTTACCCTGGAAGCTTTTGTACCCAGATATCTGAATCAGGCCATTACCTTTACCGGGGACGATATGGGAAGTGACAAGGCTATGATGATCATATTGCTATACATTGTAATTGTCATTATGGCTTTTGTATTCGGAATTACTATCAGTAATACGATTCGCAGGGAAGCAGGGGTTATCGGCACGCTCAGAGCTTCCGGCTATACCAGGAGAGAATTGATCCGGCATTATATGGCATTGCCTGTCCTTGTTACACTGGTAGGAGCACTGGTGGGAAATATTCTGGGATATACAGTGTTTAAGAATGTATGTGCAGGAATGTATTATGGCAGCTATAGCCTGCCTAGCTATGTGACCGTATGGAGCGCAGAAGCTTTTCTGCTTACAACAGTAGTTCCGGTGATCATTATGCTGGTGATGAATTATGGAATTCTCCGATACAAATTGCGTCTTTCCCCGCTGAAATTCCTGCGCAGGGATCTTTCAGGCAGAAAGAAGAAAAAAGCAATTTATTTAAGCCCTGTTATAAAAATCTTTTCCAGATTTCGTCTTCGCGTGATCTTTCAGAATATGAGCAATTACCTGGTACTGTTTATCGGGATTATCTTTGCCAACCTGCTGTTGATGTTTGGATTACTTCTTCCTTCGGCCTTATCTCATTATCAGGTGGAAATCCAGAATAATATGCTGGCAAAATACCAGTATATGCTTCAGGTTCCGGTAAGTGCAGCCAGTGGAAACAAATTTGACAGTCTGTTTTCTATACTGGAATTCTATATGTCTGCGGAAACAAAGAATGAAGATGCAGAAGAGTTTTCAGCATATTCTTTAAATACTCTTCCCGGAAAGTATAAGAGCGAGGAGGTTCTTTTGTATGGAATCGAGCCGGACAGCAGATATGTAAAGGCTGATCTTGATAAAGGAATCTATATTTCCAGTGCTTATGCGGACAAATATGGGATTCATCCCGGAGATACCATTACCCTGAAGGAAAAGTATGAAAAGGAACAGTATTCTTTTAAGGTAACAGGAATTTATGATTATACGGCAGGCCTGTGTGTATTTATGACCAGAACTCAGCTGAACGAAACCTTTGATTTGGGAGAAGATTATTACAGCGGCTATTTTTCTGATACCAGGATTACAGATATCAAAGACAAATATATTGGGTCAGTGGTGGACCTGGATGCACTGACCAAGATTTCCAGACAGTTGGATGTGTCTATGGGAAGTATGATGGGAATGGTAAATGGATTTGCTATTGTGATCTATATGATACTGATCTATCTTCTTTCCAAGATCATTATCGAAAAAAATGCCCAGTCTATTTCAATGGTAAAAATCCTGGGCTATACAAATGGCGAGATCAGCAGGCTGTACATTCTGTCTACTTCAATGGTAGTAGTGTTCTGTCTGCTTGTCAGTCTTCCAATAGAAACAGCGGTTATGAAGGTTCTGTTCAGGGAGATGATGCTGTCAAGCATTTCCGGCTGGATTACGCTCTGGATCGACCCGATGATCTATGTGCAGATGTTTGCAGCAGGAATCATTACATACGGAATCGTGGCCTTGCTGGAATTTCGGAGAGTGAAGAATGTTCCTATGGATGAAGCCTTAAAAAATGTTGAGTAGGACAAAATTTGATAAAAATTTGACATTATCTGGAATTTGTGATACGGTTACACAGGAAACTGTTAGACCAATCAGTTGGAATAGGAGATTATTATGAGAAAAAGAACAACTTCAAGAGCAAAGGAAACTATTAAAGAAGCAACAACAAAGGCTACAGAAGCAGTCAAAGAGACAGTTGAGAAAACAACTGTAAAGGCTTCAGCAGTAATTGAAGAAGCAAAAGACGCTGCAGCCGATATTGCGAAGGCTCCGGTTGTAGAAGAAGCAAAAGAAACTGTAAAGAAGGCAGTGAAAGAAGTGGCTAAAAATATCGACATCAAAAAATTCGCAGAAACAACTATCGAATTACCTGGTTTTGCAGTTACAATGAGCTCCATCGAGGAAGCAATCAAAAAAGACATCAAAGACAAAGGCATCGAAGGAAAAGAAATCAGCGTTTATGTAAATGTTGAGCAGAAAGCCGCTTACTACACAGTAGACGGACAGGGCTCTGACGATTACAGAATCGACCTGAATACATTATAATCTGTAAGCATTTTTTATAAACCGAAAATGGATGTCTGCAGGGATTCGGAAAGAAAATCTGCAGACATAAAAACAGCAGGATTGTTCATAGAATGAACAGACCTGCTGTTTTGCTTATTTATGATAGAACCACACTGCGGCGGATATGGATGATATCTCAGGAAGCTTTCTGCTCAAACAGATCCTCCCTTGTAATATTCTGTGCCCATTTCCCCTGGCGGTAATGATGGAATACCCATGGCCATTTCACAAACTCATCTGTACAGAGCAGGAAGTAGACCCACAATACCGGAAGCTTCAGGACAAAGGCCGCAAAAAATCCCAGAGGTACCGCATATACCCACATATCAATGGTATCGCAGATCAGTCCGAACTTTGTATCACCGCCTGCGCGGAATACCCCGGCGATCAGGGCTGTGTTTACCGCAGAACCCATAATATAATAGGTATTGATAAGCAGCATGTACTTCAGATAATGCATTGCGCCGTCACTTAAGGATGCAAATCTCAGAACCAGAGGAGTGATGGCAAATACGATCACACCGCCAATGGCACCGGCTATAATGGTCATCTTCAGCATTCTGGAGGCATACACCTTCGATTTCTCCAGATCCCCTTTTCCCATAACATTTCCAAGAAGAATCGTTCCCGCACTGGCAATTGCAAAGCAGAACACAGAACCGATATTGCGGACAACCGTAACCAGAGAGTTGGCTGCGACGGCATCTGTTCCGAGGTGTCCCAGGATTACAGAGTACATGGAGAAAGCAACACTCCAGGAAACGTCATTTCCAAGAGCGGGAAGTGACAGCCGGATGAAGTCGCCAAACAGCACCTTACTGCGGATAAACATAAAGGTCAGGTTCAATTTAACATCTTTGCTCAGGAAAGAAACAATCACGCATGCTGCCAGTTCGATCAGTCTGGAAACAGCAGTTGCAATGGCAACACCTGTAGCTCCCAGCTTCGGTGCGCCGAAAAGCCCGAAGATAAAAGTGGCATTCAGGATAATATTCAGTATAAAAGCCAGCATATTCAATGCCATACTGATCGTTACGCGTCCGATGCTGCGCAAAATCGCCAGATAAACCTCTGTAATTCCCCAGCAGAGATATGTAATTCCCATAATCCTCAGATAAGAAGAACCGATAGAGATCAGTTCCTGATCAGAAGTAAAAATCTTCATCATAAGCTGAGGAGCGGTAAATGCGATCAGTGCTACGATTCCCGAGATTATGATAGAAAAGCGGAGGGCAATTCCCTCGATCGCATGAATAGCCTGCATATTATTTTTTCCGAAATACTGCGCACACAGAAGAGAGGCACCTGTGCCAAGTCCATAATATACCATAAACAGGATATTGGAGTAATTGGCAGCCAGAGACACCGCAGAAATCGCAGACTGTCCCACATAATTAAGCATAATTACATCTGCGGAGTTAACCGCTGCGCTGAGCAGATTCTGGATAATGATCGGAATCGTCAGTTTAAGCATCTGCCGGTAAAAATTATCCTTACCGGCCGATAATGTGTTTATCATATTTACCCCCGTAATAAGTATTTGCCTGATCAGGCAGTTTTATTAGTCTGTTTTCAGCATAACCCTTCCGGCAGAAAAACGCTATCGGTATTTTGACTGATTTCTACGTTATTTTGACTTTTGAATCCTTAAACAAATCAACTTTGCTTATAATACCTTGCACAAAAGAAGTCGGACTGATATAATTCGTATGTATTTTGAGAGGAATACATACTGTGACTGATAAAAAATATAATGGGAGAAGTTTATGGCGACATTACAGCAATTAGATATGAATATTTTACTGTGGATCCAGGAACATTTAAGGGTGGATGCCCTGACTCCGTTCTGGAGAGCAGTCACCTTCCTCGGAAACGGAGGATGGTTCTGGATCGTATTATGTGTGCTTCTGATCTGTTTCGGGAAAACACGCAAAACAGGAGTGACAGCGGCACTCTCGCTGCTGTCAGGGTTTCTGATCACAAATCTGCTGATAAAAAATGCAGTAGCCCGTCCAAGACCTTTTGATACTTATACACAGATCATTCCGCTGATCACCAGACCGAAAGACTATTCATTTCCATCCGGTCATACCTGCGCTTCCTTTGCCGTTGCACTGGTCTGTCTGCGGATGCTGCCCGGGAAATGGGGGATTTTACCTGTTGTTCTGGCCGGAATGATTGCTTTTTCCAGACTCTATCTGGGCGTACATTATCCGGGGGATGTTCTGGCAGGATTTCTGGTGGCATTGCTCACAAGTACAGTGGCATGCAGGCTGATGCGGAGAACATTTTCACCTCAGAAAAGCTGACCGGTTCAGAAGAAAACTTCCGGGGGGAAATACAAAAAAGATATGCAAAAATCAGCAGAAAAATATTCGAATGTAAAGTGTAAAGGATAATCTTGTAATGAACAAAAATGAAATCTATATAAAGAGCGGAACCAATTACAAAGAAATGACAAAGGAACTGCTGGCACAGTGCGGCCTGGCGTCTGTAATTTCAGATAAAAAGATGCAGATTGGTATCAAGCCTAATCTTGTATCACCTTCCGAGGCTTCATGGGGAGCTACCACACATCCGGAAATTGTGGCGGGAATTATTGAGTATCTGCAGGAAAACGGATATGGAAATATTGCCATTCTGGAAGGCTCCTGGGTGGGAGATAAGACTACAGAAGCATACGAAGTGTGCGGATATCGTGAACTAACGGAAAAATATCAGGTGCCTTTTTGGGATATGCAGAAAGACAAGGGGCTTGAAAGAGATTGCAGGGGGATGAAACTGAATGTCTGTGAACGTGCGGCAAATATCGATTTTCTGATCAATGTTCCGGTATTGAAAGGCCATTGTCAGACAAAGATCACATGTGCATTGAAAAATATGAAAGGATTGATCCCCAATACAGAGAAGCGTCATTTTCATGCGATGGGACTGCATGAACCGATTGCACATCTGAATGCGGGGCTCCATCAGGATTTTGTCGTGGTTGATAACATTTGCGGGGATCTGGATTTCGAGGATGGCGGAAATCCGGTAGTGATGAACCGTATCTGGGCGGGGACGGATCCGGTACTGATTGATTCTTATGTATGTCAGATCATGCATTATACAACGAAAGATGTACCGTATATTGAACTGGCAGAGAAGCTTGGGGTTGGAAGTACTGATCTGAAAAATTCCCACATCGTATACTGTGAGGAAAATGCCCGCAAAGAACTTCCGAAATCAAGAAAAGTGGTAGAACTTCAGGATGCAGTAGAAGAAGTAGAATCCTGCAGTGCCTGCTATGGTTATCTCATCCCGGCTCTGGAAATGCTTAAAAATGACGGCCTTTTCGAGAAACTGGACACGAAAATCTGCATCGGCCAGGGATACCGCGGAAAAACAGGAAAACTGGGTGTAGGTGCATGCACCTGTAAATTTGAACATAACGTAAAGGGATGCCCCCCTACAGAGAATCAGATTTATGATTTCCTGAAGCAGTATATTCTGGGAGAAAATAAATAATATGATATCAGGGTCCTAGTACATCGTTTTCGAAATAACTATACCACTCACTTGTCTGCGAATCCGAT
>OMGF01000855.1_pt1 | contig 24239 bp, 16 predicted proteins | sample 1645861 | NCBI WGS metagenome assembly OMGF01 (sample SAMN05578586, study PRJEB25193) | human gut metagenome | biome: Human Microbiome; feature: human-associated habitat; material: feces | host: Homo sapiens | place: USA:Birmingham
ATACGGGCTTTCTCCATTTCATCCATCTCCTCCTTATCCGCCGGGAACCACCCAAAGGCAGCGCACCGGCCAAAATCCCAGCTGTCCCAGCCAACCCATCCGGCTTCATTGACCGTATCCGTCAGAAGCTTGTAGCTCCAGTAAAAATATCCGCTTCCCTTGTCCCAGGCCTCTGTCTGGGCCCTGGCCAGAGCCCTGTAGATACGGGCTTTCTCCATTTCATCCATCAGCTCCTGTCCGGATCCCTCCTCACCGTTTAACACGCTCCTGCCTCCCATTGTGTCACAGCCGCAGGCCAGGGAGTTGAAAAGACACCATTCTCCGCATATAACATCAAAATACTGCTGCATTTCCTCAATGTCCTTTGCAAAATGCCCGCGGATATAATCCAGGTAATCAGGAAGGGTCTGTCCGCAGCCTTCTGTCTCCGCAAACATAAGATACTGATGGGTGTCCAGCACCACGTTCACATACCTGTCCTCCCTCATAAAATCCTTCCATGCCTTAAGTTCAAATCCATCGTGGATTACCACGTATTTTTCCTCCGGCATATACCTTCTCAGACAGTCATATGCCCTCAGATAAAATCCCCTCAGAAATTCCATGGAAACAGGCCCCGACCCCTCGGCCATGGAAGGCTCTGCCGGGGGATAACGGCCGGGCACGTCCATCAGCTTCCACATCCGCTCCGTGACAGGCTCGTTCAGGACCTCTATTCCCCACAGCCCCTCTCTTTCGCCGTACCGCTTTGCCAGCCGTTCCAGAACTCCCAGGACAAATTCCACCTCTGCCTGATTCTTTGACCATCTGCACACGCCGCATATACCTCCGTTGTCAAAGCCGTTCTGCCCTTCCGGCGCCGTATGCAGGTCGATCAGTATCTTAAGCCCGTACCGCTCCGCCCAGCAGAAAGCCCTGTCCAGCTCCTCCACACAGCCGATAAAGGGCTCCCTGTCCCCAAATATGAAGTATGGGACAGGAATCCGTACAGCCTCCATGCCCATGGCGCGGATTGCCGCAAAGTCACGTTCCGTGATATACTCGGAGCGATGTATCCTGATTCTGGCCTCGTACACCTCCCTTGAAAGCCAGCGGGGCAGATAATATTCATCCTGTGCCCCGGTCCCTTCAAACAGCGCCGGACTCATCCATTTTTCCAGCACCAGCCAGTTTCCCAAATTCACACCCTTTATATGCATGATGTTCTCTCCTTTCTCACCCTCATCCTATTTCCTGTTCCGGCTCTTCAAGTCCGCAATAATGCCTGCAAACTCAGCGTCCAGATGATAGAAGCTCATAATAACCAGCCCTGCCGCGTAAATCCCAATGGGAATCCATACAAAACAGATCCTGATGGATGTGAGGGCTGAAGCTGACTGCGCGGCTGCCTGCCCCACATAACCTCCCAGTTCAAGAATCCATCCTAAAAGAGCAGATCCGATTCCGTTTCCAATCTTATATCCAAAGCTGCAGGCGCTGTTGACCAGCCCTTCTGTGCGGTATCCTGTCTTCCACTCTCCATAGTCAATGGTATCTGATACCATGGCCCACATGGTAGCCCCGCCGCATGCGTTTCCCAGGCCGCGGATAATGCTGGACACGATAATAAGGCCTATGGATCCTCCCGAGAAATTGAGCACCAGCATACCGATGATATCTAACACCAGGCCCAGGGAAAATACATTGCGCTTACCCAGCCTCTTTACCAGCATGGCGATAAAGAACATGCCTGCAATCTGCACCACATTGAAAATGCCGTTAATTAACGCCACCAAATCCTTGCTGCCCAGTATATCCTTTGCGTAAAAGACAGTGGAGCCGCCGTTTACGGAATACATTAAGAAAAACAGCGCCAGCATTCCTGTCATCATGAGCCAGTATTTATTGCGGAACAGGGCCTTGATTCCTTCCGCAAAAGGCACATTTTGTACCGGCTCTCTCCCCTCCTCCCGGACAGCAGGCCTCACCCGCTCCTTTGTCCCCAGGAAATTAATCATAAACGCTGCCACGGACAGGAGCCCGAACACCATAAAGGTCTTAGTCCAGGCAGCAGGAGTATTTCCGAAATACTCCACAAGAGGCAGAGTAAATGTGTTGATGGTCAATGTACCTGCCGTTGCCAGAAGGTTCCTGAAAATGCTCAGAACAGACCTCTCATACGGATCCTGGGTCATAAGCGCATTCAGCGCGGAATACGGTACGTTGATAGCTGTATAGATGACCGTTGACACCAGGTTATATGTAATGAACACATACACCAGCTTTGGCGCGGCAGACCAGGAAACCGGCACCGAGAACAGCAGGATGCCGGATATGGCAAAGGGTATGCACATGCGCAGCAGCCACGGCCTTGCCTTTCCGAACCTGGATTTTGTCCTGTCCACAATTACGCCCATAACGATGTCGCTGATGCCGTCAAACAACCTCGAAACCATCATGATGCTTCCCACCGCAAAGGCGCTGACCCCCGCGTAATCCGTATAGTAAAACAGCAGAAACGCCGACATTGCCGTATAAATGATATTGCATCCGAAATCACCGCATCCATATGAAAAACGTTCCGCCAACTTTCCCGGCGTTAATTTACCTTCCCTGTTCATCCCTTGTTTCCTCCCTTTGTTTTTATATAATGTCCTTGTTTCCATGCGCACGAAACTTGTTTCCCCGGGTATTTCCTTCATATATATAGTATCACAGGATCCATGCAGGAAACAGGACGGATACTTCCCATATAATAGGTCGATTTTCTCTTCTTGTGGGCTGGACCGCAGGATGATATAATGATGAAAAGGGGGATTGACATGGCAGAACCAAACGAAAATATACTGTATGAAATCATTCAGGTACCGGAGGCCACTAAGGTGCGTTTCTTCACCTCTGTGGATCCGGGCAGTTATGTACCCAGCCATTGGCACAGGGCAGTGGAAATCATTTATATGCTGGAAGGCGAGCTGGAAGTCACGGTGGAGAGGACCAGCCGCATTCTTTTGACCGGCCAATGCATTCTCATCAACTCCAATGTCATACACTCCACCAAGTGTATCCATCCCAACAAAGCCATTGTATTACAGATTCCCCTGGAATTTATGGAAACCTATATTCCTGAGGTGAACCAGCTCCTTTTCCTTTGGAATCCAGATACCCGGGACCCGATTAAGAGAACAAAGCTTGACAGGATGAAGGACACCCTGACCCAGATGCAGATTGCCAACGATATCCGGCCGGAAGGCTTTTTGCTGCGTTTTAACAGCCTGCTCTTTGAATTATTATTTCAGCTGTACCATAATTTCAGCGTACAGGTACTCAAACCCAATGTAAATCAGAAAAACAAGGATTTAAGCCGTCTGGACCCGGTGCTGGCCTACACGGCCAGGAATTACAGCCGTCCTATCACCACCAGCGAAATCGCCCGGGTGGCATTTCTGCAGCCCGGATATTTCTGCCGTTTTTTCAAAAAATGCATGGGAGTCACCTTCCTGGAATACCAGAATGAACTGCGCCTTTCCTATATTTACCGCGACCTGATTACCACCCGGGACCCTGTCCATGATATTCTGGAACGCCATGGTTTCACCAACTATAAATTATTCCGCAGAATGTTTGAAGAGCATTTCAAAGATACGCCTTCCGGCATCAGAAAGAAAATAAAGCAGGACGGGTGAGAGGCCCGTCCGGGCTGCAAAAAAGGGAGCCTGGTTTCCAGCGTTCCGGTGCATCCAATCATGATACACCAGAACCTGGAGCACCCGACTCCCAGTTCGCACTATTCTCCTAAATTCTGGAATACAGCCTTAAGCGCAGGATACATCTGCCTGAACTTGCTGTACTGTTTTTCATATTTCTCCGTCAGTTCCCCATCAGGTTCAATGGTTTCCGTCACTTTCACGATGCTGTCAGCAGCAGTTTTCACATCCGGGTATTCTTTGCAGCCCACGGCCGCCAGTATGGCGCCTCCCAGGGCAGGGCCTTCCTCATTTTCAACCACATCCACCTTTACATTCATGATGTTGGCCACCATCTTCTTCCACAGCGGGCTCTTTGCGCCGCCGCCGCAGATTTTAGTGCGGTCAATGCGGATGCCCAAGCTTCTGGCCACCTCCAGTGAATCCCTGAGTCCGTATACCACGCCTTCCAGCACGGCCTGGGTCATCTCCTCCCTGCTGGTATCCATGGTCATGCCGATAAAACATGCCCTGGCCCTTGGGTCGTTGTGGGGAGAACGCTCTCCCATGAGATAGGGCAGATAGAACACATGGTTCTCCCCCAGCTTAACGATTCCCTCCTGCTCCCTGGAAAACTCCTTGGTCTTAAGGATTTCCTCCATCCACCACTTGTTGCAGGAAGCAGCGCTGAGCATACATCCCATGAGATGGAAATGTCCGTCCGCATGGTCAAAGGAATGAAGGGCATTGTTGCAGTCCACCTTAAAGCTCTCACTGGAAATAAAGATGGTTCCGCTGGTACCCAGGGAAATGTTGCAGCATCCCTCGCCAACGGTTCCTGTTCCAACAGCGGCAGCGGCATTGTCCCCTGCGCCGGCAATGATTTTTACATCCTGTGAAAATCCCAGCTCCTTAGCCAGTTCCTCCTTCAGATTTCCCACTACCTCATAGCTCTCATACAGATCCGGGAGCTGTTTTCTGGTAATGCCGCACAGCTCCATCATTTCCTCGGACCAGCACTTATGGGCCACATCCAGAAGCAGCATGCCGGATGCATCGGAATAATCTGTGCAGAAGCTGCCTGACAGCCGGTAAGCCAGATAATCCTTCGGCAGCATAATCCTGCATATGCGCGCAAAGTTCTCCGGTTCATTTCGTTTCATCCATAGAATTTTAGGGGCTGTGAAGCCGGTGAAGGCAATGTTGGCCGTGTAAGCAGACAGCTTTTCCTTGCCGATGGTCTGGTTCAGGTAATCTGTCTCCTTCTCGGACCGTCCGTCATTCCAGAGGATGGCCGGGCGGATGACCTCATCCGCCTGATCCAGTGTCACCAGACCGTGCATCTGGCCTCCGAAGCTGATGCCTGCCACCTGTGATTTGTCACACTCCGAGGTCAGCTCCTTCATGCCGTCCATGGAGGCCGTAAACCAGTCCTCCGGGTTCTGTTCCGACCATGCGGGATGGGGGAAATACAGGGGATACTCCCGTGAAACCACCTTGTGGATTCGTCCGCTTCCATCCATTAACAACAATTTTACTGCTGAGGTTCCCAGGTCCACTCCTATGTAAAGCATATCTTTCCCTCCCTGCATTTTTATGCAAATGGATTCTCTGTCTTATATCTTACGCTCTTTGGCTGGTTGTAGCCGATTTCCTCCACATCCACGCCAATGTACTTGAATACCTCAAACAATGCCTTGCCGTAGTTTCCGAAGGCAACAGCCCCGTGGTGCGGATAGTTCTTCTCGATGAGCACATGGCGGTAGAACCTTCCCATCTCCGGAATGGCGAACACGCCGATGGAGCCAAAGGAACGTGTGGCAACCGGAAGCACCTCTCCCTGTGCAATGTAGGCTCTCAGCTTGTTGTCTGCCGTGCTCTGGAGGCGGTAGAAGGTAATGCTGCCCGGCTTGATGTCTCCTTCCAGTGTTCCCTGGGTTACTTCGATTGGAAGAGCCCTGGCCATAATCATCTGGTACTTCATCTCACAGAAGGCCAGCTTTCCGGAAGCAGTGTTTCCGCAGTGGAAGCCCATGAATGTATCCTTAAGTGTGTAATCAAATTTGCCCTTGATATCAGCCTCGTACATATCCTTGGGCACGGTGTTGTTGATGTCCAGAAGGGTAACCGTATCCTGGCTGATAACCGTGCCGATGTACTCGCTGAGAGCTCCGTAGATATCAACCTCACAGGACACCGGGATTCCCTGGGCTGTCAGGCGGCTGTTCACATAGCAGGGTACGAAACCGAACTGTGTCTGGAATGCGGGCCAGCATTTTCCGGCAATGGCCACATATTTGCGGTAGCCCTTGTGCTCCTGCACCCAATCCTTTAAGGTCAGCTCATACTGAGCCAGCTTGGAGAGAATCTCCGGCTTCTTGTTGCCTGCTCCCAGTTCTTCCTCCATCTCCTTTACAATACCTGGAATCCTCTCATCCCCTGCATGCTTGTTGAAGGCCTCGAACAAATCCAGCTCGGAGTTCTCTTCTATCTCCACGCCCAGGTTGTAAAGCTGCTTGATGGGCGCGTTGCAGGCCAGGAAGTTAAGAGGTCTTGGGCCGAAGCTGATGATTTTCAGCTCGCTTAATGCAGCCACCGCGCGGGCAATGGGCACAAACTCACGGATCATGTCAGCACAGTCCTCGGCATCCCCTACCGGATACTCCGGGATATATGCCCTGATGTTGCGCAGCGCCAGGTTGTAGCTGGCATTGAGCATACCGCAGTATGCGTCGCCGCGTCCCTGGCACAGATTATCCCCGGACTCCTCGGCTGCTGCCACGAACATTTTAGGTCCGTCAAAATGCTTTGCCAGCAGGGTCTCTGATATCTCAGGGCCAAAGTTGCCCAGGTATACGCACAGAGCGTTGCAGCCTGCCTTCCTGATGTCCTCCAATGCCTGAACCATATGTATCTCGCTCTCCACGATGCATACAGGACATTCGTAAATTTCTGAAGCGTCATATTTAGCCTTGTAGGCTTCCACTAATGCTTTTCTTCTGTTGACAGAAAGAGACTCCGGGAAACAGTCCCTGCTCACTGCCACGATTCCGATTTTTACTTCTGGTGTATTGTTCATTGTACTTTCCTCCTCATACATGATTGATTTTTATTGTTTGCATCTGAAAAACATCCATTGTCATCTATATCAGACACTCAGGTTCTCACCCTTAAGGCCGATAAATGCTCCCTCCGGCAGACCGCCCTGGGCATGGCCGATAAGCCATTTGTTCCTGGCAAATAAAAGCCTGTCCTCAGGGTCCTTCACTTCCACCGGCTCCATGTCCAGATTGGTGTCTCTAGGAAGGACAATCACGCACCTGAATCCCTCGTCCTTTACATGGCAGGGCGCATAGTGCAGGGTGGTTGCATATACCTCCACCGCTGTTCCTGCCGGAACCAGAAATGCCTCCATTCTGGATGTGTCGTATGTGTGGTCCTCCTCAATATCCTGCTGTTTTCCCAATATCAGAATCAGGTCGTCCACAGCAATGTCCACTTCTGAATCCCGGTGATATTCCACTGCATTCAGTTTCTTGTTATGTCCGTTGCAGCATCCTATCTGGATCGGCATTTGTCCGTAGATTCCATTTTCCAGCTCCTTTGCCGCAGGCAGGGCCTCCATCTCAGGCAGTGAGGGTATGTAAATAACATCCTCTGGTAAAGGCGTTTGCTCCATTGCCTTTAACAGACCGCTGAAATCATAACCTGTGATGACCCTTCCATAGGCTTTAAATGCCGGATCTGTCACCTTCCTGACTGTCATCCCCATGTTCATACCTCCTTATATCGGGCCGTGCGATTTTCCATCGGCACCAGCCTGTTTTCTCTGGTATCCATTATAATATAAACGGGCAAAAAAAACGTGCTGTTATTTTACGAACTAACAGCACTTTTTTGCGATCTTCATTCCCCCGCCAATGACTTGCGGTTCCTCTGTTTTTGATTGGCCTGCTTCTGATTCATCTGCTTCTGATTCATCTGCTTCTGATTCACCTGTTTCTGGTTCATCTGCTTACGGTACTGGCTGGGCAGACAGCCGTACCGCTTTTTAAAGGCTTTGGCAAATGCCCTTGCATCGGCAAACCCATGGTCCAGAGCAATGTCCCCCACATAACGGTCCGAATTCAGCAATTCCCGCATGGCATACTTAACCCTCAAATCCATCAGGTATGTGCGGTATCCTGTCTGAGCATATTCCCTGAACATATGGGAGAGATAGGAGGGTGTAAAGCCAAACCTGGACGCAACCATTTCCAGGCTCAGCTCCTTATCATAGTTCTCCTTCATATATTGCGTTACCTGGGACAGCTTATCCAAGTGCCGTTTTTGCTGCACCCGGACCTTATCAATCTGCTCAATCCTGAATTCTGTCACAATCAGATAGAGGAACTCCATAAACTGGCTCTTTACCTTCAGGCGATAGCCGAATTCCCCTTTCTCATACGTCCGGTACATGGCAGTGACCAGGGCTACCAGCCTGGCCTTTTGGCTCTCATCCTTATCCGCGAAGGTGATGCGGGACTCATCGCTCATATATCCCTCAAAGGATTTCATTGGGATCTGCAGGACAATGGTAATATTGGGGTCAGGGCATTCAATGGAATGGATTTCATTGGGATTCACTATGACAAAATCATTGGGCTTCAATGTGTATTGCCTGGAATTAATGAAAAAATCCAGTGTTCCCTCCAGCACAAGGAACAGCTCCACTGACTGGTGCCAATGCTTGCTTACCCGGTAATTCCCATCCCTCCCCTCGAATATAAACATCCGAAAAGGAAGATCATCATTGGGAATCACTGTCTCGTATCTGAAATCCATCCTGCACCTCCATTTCCTGCCTGTCATTTACGATTTACAATAATCTCGGCAAACCATATTTAGAAAACCGTCATCCTGTATTCCTGCAAGGCCCCTTTTGCCATATCTGTTATGACTCACACAGGCCTGTTCAGCTTAAAAATCACCATGGTGACTGTCCCTTCCTGTGCCCTTGTATTGCTGTTAAAATACAAGAACAGCGTAGTGGACTGGGGCACTTCCACAATGAGAGAACTGGCTCCAAATGCGCTGCTTCTGGCATTTGCCGTCCAAAAGTATATGCCATATTCAATGTGGGAGCTTCCATTGTATACAGGTGTTATCTGCATATAACCGGCATCCGCCAGCATGGATGATACCTGATAGGATATGCAGTAGTATCCTGGAGCAAGCGTAATGCGGGTGGAATCTGTCAGTACAATGTTTCCGGTGGTATCTGCAACCCCCACTCCCACTGGTATCCGCTGGGCATTATTCCACACACCGGCAAACGTGATAAAGGATGCAAACACATCCCCTGCTGCAGGCCCGGTGGCTCCGGTTGGCCCGGTGGCTCCTGTCGTGCCTGTGGCTCCGGCTGGACCGGTCGCTCCTGTCGTGCCAGGGACTCCGGCTGGACCGGTCGCTCCTGTCGTGCCTGTGGCTCCGGTTGGCCCGGTCGCTCCGGTAGCGCCCGTGGCTCCGGCTGGGCCCGTGGCTCCGGCTGGGCCTGGGATTCCGGTCGGTCCGGTTGGTCCCGGAGTTCCGGCCGGTCCGGTGGCTCCGGTCGGCCCCGTCTCCCCACGGGGACCGGTTGTCCCCACCGGACCCGGGACTCCTGCTGCCCCTGGTATTCCCCGGGGACCAACAGTACCCGGATTTCCCTGGTGTCCCTGAGGTCCCTGGGGACCGGTAGGCCCTATGACTCCCTGAATCCCCTGGGGGCCCTGGATTCCCATTGGCCCACGGGGACCTGTGGGGCCGGTGACTCCTGCCGGGCCGATTTCTCCTCTGGGACCTTCCGGTCCCATGGCTCCGCGGGGTCCGGTATCTCCCTTGGGGCCCTCAGCGCCGGTATTTCCCTGGGGGCCCGGAGCTCCCTGAGGGCCGGCCGGGCCCTGCGCTCCCGTCACGCCTCTCTCCCCCGGTACACCCTGGGGCCCCTGGGGACCGGTGTCCCCCCTCATTCCCGCAGCTCCCATGGGACCGCGGGGCCCAGCGGGGCCTGTATCTCCCTTGGGGCCTGCCGGCCCCGCGGGACCCGGACAGCAGCAGCACTCCTTATACCAGCACCCTGCTCTCTCCCTGAAATCCTCCTCATTGCCATTCCACATGTTAGTTCCCCTTTCTGCACATATTTTGTAATAATACATTACTATCAATATATGCATCAGACCTGCACTGTTTCCGGGGTCTGTAAATCAGGGGACTTGGTATAGTCTGAAAAGACTTTGTGCCCGGTGTTTTCTGCTCAGCAGTTACCGGCCCACACATACTTTAAATACTCCCTGGCAGTCTGGACCAGGGCATATACCCTGGCCACATCTGTTGCGGGTCTGTCATCCATTTTCCAGCGCGGAAAAAATCTGGTTACATGGAGAGGAATCTCCGGGCTCAGGGATGATATCCAGCCCGCCATCTCCCTCATCTCCTCATCCGAGTCATTTTCCCCTGGAACGATAAGCGCGGTCAGCTCCACATGGCATCGGCGGCTGGCACATGTGATAAAATGCTTTACAGTTTCAAGGTCACCGCCCAGCTTCCTGTAATAATTCTCTGTAAATCCTTTTAAATCAATGTTCATGGCATCTGCCACAGGCAGGATTTCATCCAGTACCTGGCCGGATACGCTTCCGTTGGTGACAATTACATTTTTCATCCCTGCTTTTCTCACAAGACGCCCTGTATCTCTGACATACTCCCAGCCCACCAGAGGCTCGTTATAGGTATAGGCAACACCAATATTTCCGTTTTTCCCAAGCTCTGCAGCCTTTTGGGCCAGCTCCTCAGGACTTACGGTCACGGACTTAAAGTCCCCCTCTCCCGCCATGGATATCTCATGATTCTGGCAGAAGGGGCACCGCAGGTTGCATCCAAAGCTTCCCACCGACAATATAACAGAGCCGGGCAGGAACCGTCTTAAAGGCTTTTTCTCTATAGGGTCCAGGGCCATGGACGTGATTTTCCCGTAATTAACAGGAATCACTGCGCCGCCTGTATTCTTCCTGGCCCGGCACATGCCGGTCTGCCCTTCTTCCAGGCTGCACCGGTTCATGCATCCCCTGCACACAGCCCTCATGACTTCGCACCGTGACGGATAACCTCAAAACGTTCCAGCTGCACATCCGTCTCATCCTCACCTATCCCCGCCTTTTGCCTGGCGATGGACAATTGTTCCCTCACCGTGTCCACTCCCTCCAGATTTGGAAGCAGCAGTCCCCTTTTTCTGCCCTTGGTGACAATGACGCCGTAACGCAGCGGGTCCAGCTGGTCCTCACCCTGAATCTGCTCTGTCTCCCCCAGCACATCCACGCTGTATTCGAGTAAAGACAGTTCCTCCCTGCGGACAGACGGGAATCTGGGGTCATGGATGCCTGCACTCACTGCGTTCTGTATGATTTCCTCCGCAATATTCCTGCAAACCGGCTCTATCGTCCCGATGCAGCCCCGCAAAGCGCCGCCCTTGCGGACAGATACAAACACTCCCGCCCTTGTCTGAAGCATTTCCTCCGGCAGGCCTTCCTCTGCCCTGCCAAAGGGAATCATCCTTCCCTCATGCACATAATACTCCAGCGACCGGCGTGCAAGAGACACATATTCATCCTCTTCCATCTGCCGTTTTTTACATGCTTCCCTCTGACAGCTTTCATATAATTCCAGGAATCCGCGCTTGCCGTCATCCCCTGTGACCCGGAACGTGCAAATCCCATAGCCCACCCCAAAGGGTCCTTCATAGGTGAGGCGCCTGGGCATAACTGCCTTTTTATCCATGGCTCCCGCCATCATGGCAAAGCTGCGGTGGCCGCATTCTCCTGCCTTTTCGCAGAAGTCTTCCGGAAAAGCCAGCAGCTCCCCAAATTCCGCTTTTCCCATGACATCCATGATCCGCTCATCATATTCCGGCCCCTGGACACTGTACCCATAAGGCCCGTCCCCTCTCAATTTATGGGACAAATCCCCGCTGGCCACAATGAATACACTGCGCCCCAGATTCTCTGCCGCCCTGGCAATGTAGCGTCCTGCCCGGTAATGGTCGGCAAAGGACAGTCCGGATCCGCCGATCCGCACCAGCTTATAATCCCTGTAATGCTGGTTGATAAAATACAGCGGGACAAGAGTCCCATGGTCCAGCTCCTTTTCCCTCTCCCCCTCTGTACCCATAGGAAAATCGTCATCCCCGCAGAGTCTGTCCAGTTCCCTTACAAAGGCTTCGTCGTATCCGGCTTCTACCCCTATCTGAGGAGCCATAAACCGGCCAAAGTCTCCCCTGGCTTCCTTTCCCGGCGATACATGAAAATAGTCCGCATACATCACTGCATGGGGCGAAATCACCACAAGGGTGTCCGGCTTCAGCTCTGCTGCCATCCCGGCCGCCTCCTGGTATGCTTTAATAGTATCCTTAATCAGAATCTCCTGCCCTCTTCCCACATCCGGCACAATCAAAGGCGGATGGGGCACCATGATCCCCGCAGCCACAGCCATAATACCGCTCCTTTCCGTCCGGTGCGTTCCACCGCACCCTGAGATCTTTAACAAGCTCTGGTTTAAGTATAGCATTGGAAATCCTATTTTAAAAGGGGATAACCCACAAAGAAAGCACAAGAAGCACTGCCAGGAACAGCAGGTTAACCACGGTAAACCATCCCAGATACCGGCCTTTTTCCATGGGATACATGCGGGCAATATGCTTATAAGAAATAAGGCTCGCCATAGAGGCAATGAGGGTTCCCAGCCCTCCCAGATTCGTCCCCACAATTAAGGCACTGTAGTCCCCGGAAAATCCGGACAGCAAAAGGGCGGCGGGCACATTGCTGATAATCTGGCTGGCGCCCACACAGGTGATGATTTCCCGGCCCTCCAGAATCCGGCCCAGGAACCGGCAGAAAGCCGGCACCCTTCCCATATTGCCGATAAATACAAAAAATGCGCAGAATGTCAGGAGGAGGGAATAATCCACTGCCAGAAACAGGCTCCTGTCGGCAATCCACACCCCTGTTATCACAACGGCCAGCAAAAGCTGCCACGGAAGAATGCGGGCCACGCACCCCAGGCTGAGCAGAAAGAGGAACAGATACAGGCCTAACCGGCCTAAGTAAATCCTCTTTCCTGACGCCTCCATACCCGCTGCTTCCTGTGAAAATCCGGGAAACCCGCTGACCATAGGCCCCTGTCCCCTGCCGTTCCTCTCTTTTCCCGGCATTCTGTTTCCTGCAGCCACTACGGCCAGACAAAGAACCAGCATCCCAAAGGATACCGCTGTGTAGGGAGCCATCAGCTCCATAAAACGGCCTGCGTTTAAACCGGCTTTTGAATACAGATAAAGGTTCTGGGGATTGCCGACGGGCGTCAGCATGCTTCCCAGATTGGCCGCAATGGTCTGGAGCACCACCACCGGCAGCACTAACGGTTCCATGCCGGCCATCTTAAGGACCGCGATGGCAAAGGGAACAAATGTGATCAACGCCACATCATTGGTAATCGCCATGCTGAAGAAAAAACACAGGAACACCAGTACGGCCGACACAGCCCCCGGGCCCTTTACATAACCTAACAGCCGCTCCCCTGCCTTTTTAAACACTCCCAGGCTTTGAAGTCCGGCCATCACGGTCATCAGACAAAACAGAAGGCCGATTGTCTTATAATCAATGTAAGACCCATATTCCCTGTCCGGCCTTATGACCATGGCAGACAGAATCGCCAATATAACAGCAGCGCTCAGAACTGTTTCCCTTTTGACAAACCCTTTAACCTTATTCATCCTTCATTCCCCGCTTTTACGTTCATAATCTCACGACTGCTTACTATACCATCGAAAAGCCCGGGAATCAATACAAAATCTTTAAAACTTCAGATCCCTCCCCCGTTGATGCATACTCTGTCCTCCTCCCCCCGTTTCATCCGTCATTACCTGACAGTATCGTACACTGCCTGTAACCGCTATGATTACCGGAAAACAGGCATAAATGTCTGGGATTGTCCGTCCAGCACGCCCTTATCCGTCATAATGGCGCCCGGCAGGGCAGCCAGGGCAAAGGTGGACATCTTAAGCAGCGAGCTCTTTCCCGCGCACAGGTCATACACTGCTTTTTCCACCTGTTCCACCTGCGGGGCCAGGCTGTCAACAGACAGCTGGGACATCAGCCCGGCAGCCGGAAGGGCCAGGCTTGCCAGCACCTTTCCATTGAGAACCACAGCTATGCCCCCTCCGCTTCTCTTTAAGGTCTCCGCCGCAATCCATGCATCCTCCGGGTCCCGGTATATCATGGTCAGGTTATGGCAGTCATGGGATACCGTGGTGGCAATGGCTCCTTCCGTGATTCCAAAATTCCGGATGGGAACAACGGTCCTCTGGTTCAGTCCGTGCCGGTTGCACACACATGCCATAGCCAGATTCGGATCTTGCCTGATGCAGATGTATCCGTCCTCAACAGGCAGCGCCTCATAAAATGCCTTATTGAAGGGTCCGTCATACTTGCTGTATATCACCAGCGTCTCTCCCTGGGAAGCAGGCGCTTTCAGCCTGAAATCCCCGGGGCCGGACAGATAGGGCAGTTTCATGGTATTGGTGAACTTGAGTCCTCCGTCATAGGGACTTCCCAGATACCTTCCCTCTTCAGCCACAAGTTTCCCCCTGCAGAACACATGGCTGGGCTGGCGGCCGTCCAGGGCATCCACCAGCTGCATATCCGCCACATAACCCGGGGCAATCGCTCCAAGGTCATCAAACCCATACTCTCTGGCAGCGTTATAGCTGGCGTAACGGATAGCATCTAATGGATGGGCACCATAGCCTATGGCCTTTTGGACCACCCGGTTCAGATGTCCTTCTCTGTAAATCACCCCTGCGTGGACATCATCTGTGCACAGGGAAACACTGTCATGCCAGCGATGGTCCCTGATTCCCTCCAGTGCATCCGGCAGATGGTTGGAAAGAGAGCTGGTCTTAAGGTTTACATGCATGCCCTGCCTGACTTTCTCCCTGCACTCCCGGGCACTGCGGCATTCATGGTCGCTCTCCGGTCCTGCCAGCAAGTAGGCTGCAAGGGCATCTCCCTCCAGGCGGGGAGCATGGCCCTGCAGATACAGATTCCGTTTCAGCCCCTGGGATATGATGCGGCTCATTCTTTCATCCCCCCTGCATACATCCACATAATTCATGATTTCCGCGATTCCCAGCACCTCCGGCAGTTCCAGAAGGCGGGCAATTTCCTCCTCACCGAATACGGCCCCGCTGTTCTCCGCTCCAGGCACAGAGGGTACACAGGAGGGAGCCAGCGCAAACTGGCGCAGGGGTGTTTTCTTTGCATTGTCCAGCATGAAGCTTACCCCTTCAATCCCCAGCACATTTGCAATCTCATGAGGATCCATGACAATGGTAGTGGTCCCCCAGGGAAGTACGGCCCTTCCGAAATTCTCCGGAATCATCATGGTACTTTCCACATGAAGATGGGAGTCAATAAACCCCGGTATCAGGTAACGTCCTCCCCCGTTAAAAATCCGTTCCGAAGGCAGGGCCGGACATTCATTGTCTGTACGCACCCGCACAATGATGCCGTCCAGTATATCTACCTGAGCCGGGTAAACCTCCCCGGAAAACATGTTGACCAGCTGTATATTGCAGACAGTCAGGTCACAGGGGATTTCTCCCATAGCTGCCCTGACCATTTTTCCACGGTCCATCCACACTGCTATTTTCATACGATTTCCTCCTCCTCGGAAACAGATTAGATAAAAAACTGAATACAGGTCAACAGGGTAAATATAATGGTGAAAGGAGATGGAAGCTTATCCATTCCCCGCTCATCCGTAAACAGGTAGTACGCACTCTTCACACCGCAGTAAGTCAGAAGGCCGATGCCAATGCCCTGAGATATCCCATAAAACAAAGTGGATATAATCAGCATTCCTACCGGAACCCACTCCTCAATCCCAAAGTCAATGGATTTAAGTCCCTGCATCATGACAAATCCGATAATGAGAAGTACCGGCGTGGTGGCTGCAGTGGGTATCATCAAAAACAGAGGGGCGAATAACACGGCCAGCAGAAAAAACAGCCCGGTAACCACAGAGGTCAGTCCGGTCCTTCCTCCCACCTCAATACCTGATGCGCTTTCCACATAGCTTGTGACCACAGTCACTCCCATGCAGGTCCCTACAACGGACCCGATGGCATCCACCAGGAAGATCTTGCCGATAATAGGAAAATTTCCATTTTCATCCAGCATTCCCATCTGCTGCCCCAGCCCCAGGGCAGTGGCCAGCGTCCCAAAGAAATCGCTTACAAAAAAAGCCAGTACAAAAGCAATGTACTCCGGTCTCAAAGCTCCCAGCACATCTGCTTTAAAAGCAATATTGCCAAGGGATGCAATCCCTCCTGATGTGAATATGGATGAGGGTACCTGGACCACTCCCATGGGAATGCCAATCACAGTAGTGACAACAATGGCAATCAGCAGTGAGCTTCTGATTCTGTACTCTCTTCCTCCCGTCTTAATGCGGAGGAAATACAGTATGAAACATATGACAATACTGACGGCTGACAGAAGCACCGAAGGATCGGAGAAATCCCCGAATCCCCGGAAATCCGGATTTACCAGCCTGGCATTGACCAAGGCCGTGCGGATGATAAAAATACCCAGCCCTGCACTAATGCCAATCTTGATATTTTTAGGGATCAGCTCCACTATCTTTTCCCGAATCTTAAACAGGCTCAGCACCAGGAACAATATAGCAGAAATCATGGACATGCCAAGACCCACCTTCCAGTCAGCCAATCCCGGCACTACGATAGAATAAGTAAGCACAATGCCGGACGCAATCCCGGGAGCCAGAGCAATAGGCATGTTGGCCGCCACCCCCATCAGCATGGTGATAAACGCAGAAACCAGCGCTGTGGCAATCAGTATTCCCACTGTGTCCATCCCCGTATCCCGCATGTTTACCGGCTGCAGGATAATGATGTAGGCCATGGTGGCAAAGGTGGTCATCCCAGCCAGCACCTCAGTCCTGACGCTGGACCCCCGCTCCCTGATTTTAAAATGTTTTTCCAATGTGTTCATAGCTTCCTCCTTTGTATTTTTATTATTTAAGTTTAAAGTTAAATCGAAATAAAACCCCTTTTTTTGTACAAATCAGTACTATGATATTATGGTAAAACCTTGTTGACGACATGTTTTTATCTGTGCATTCTGGTTGATAGGGGGCTGTGGAAAAATTCATTCCTGTCACCTGCAGCCGTCATCACAGGAATGAATCTTTATAACTTACCCTATCACAGGCCCCGTGGATTACCCCTCCGCATGACGCAGGAGATTAAAACGGATGTGGCTGGTATCATAGAGAGCCACCCCGTGTATGACAGGCTCACTGTTCTGGTCGTATCCCACTGCCTGAATCATAAGCACAGAAGCTGCCTTAAGGGGACAGGTATGTCCCAGCATCTCTCCCGCCTCCTGCGCTGACAGGGAACTGACTTCTATCCAGTCCCGCACCACCATGCGGCCGGTATATTCCTGGATTACCTCAAAATTAGACTTTTCCTGCCAGTCCGTCCGGGCAGGTGTTTCTGAAAACAGATGGAGGGGAATACGCCCTACACTGACAATGGCCGGAATATCGTCTGCCAGATACAGCTTCTCCACCCGTATACCCCTGCCTCCCTTTCCGGTGCCAAGGTGTTCCCCAACGGAGGCCGGTATCCTCTCCTCGTCCACGGAAACCAGCCTGCACTCAGGCCGGTATCCGTTTCCGCTGATAACCGAACCGAATTCAAGCATGCCAGACAGATTCACCTTCACCTGCCTGGCAGCGGGATTCACGAATGTTCCCCTGCCGTGAATGCGCAGAAGCAGCCCCTCCTGTTCCAGGTCCGTCAGGGCCTTGCGTATGGTAATACGGCTGACCGCCAGCTGCCTGGCCAGTTCCTCCTCCGGCGGCAATTTCCCCGCCTCATTAAAGGCTTTCTCTGATATCAGTTTTCGCAGCGAATCTTTCACGCTGTCACTCAATGTTTTTTTTCGGATGGGTGCTATTGAAGGCATATTCTGTTTCCTTTCTATATCCGGCTTCACAATCTGCGGGCTTTTCCGTATGGCATTATAGTATCATGGTAATACCTTTATGCTCAGTCTATCATATCTGTTTTTTCTTGCATATGGATACTTTATACGAAATTTCCTTCACAACTTCAATAGATTACACAAAAAACAGGCAGCGGCATTCTGCTTCAAATGCCCCGCCTGTTTCAAATGCCCTGCCTGTTCACATTCCTGTCTGCTAATCCTTCCTCCCATCGGTTTCGGTATTCCCGTCCCCGGACAGTACCGGCAAAGTGGAACCGCCGAAGGGCATCACAATCACCCTGGCCCCCGGTCCCATCTCCTTTGCCGCCGCGTCATATGCCTCCTGCACATGGTCAAAAGGCTCCATGAAAATATCGCGCACCAGATTCCTGTCAATGCCTGACACCAGAAATATCCTGGCCCGTTTTAACGCTCTGGCAAAGGAAGCAGCCTTGTGTCCGCCAATCTGGAAATCTCTCTGTATCCGTTTTAGTATGCTGTCCAGTTCCTCTGCCTCCAGCATCCACTGCTCAAACACAGTTCCCCCCAATCCTTCCGGACAGGCGCCCGCCAGTATGATGATGCCTCCCTGACGTACTGCCTGCTCCGCATTGGCCAGGGCCTTCTGTGTCTGATACAGGTTCAGATCCTTTGGAGCCCCTCCCTGGGATACAATCACGATATCTGCCAGCTCATTGATCTCCATACGGTAAAATCCGTCCAGGAACCTGCATCCCTGTCTGTGGGCCTCCTTAAGCTCACCTGCCACAGCGTGAATCACATTTTTATGCTCGTCCAGAACCACGTTCAAAAGGAAATCCACGCCGCAGATACCTGCCGCCTCTTCCAGGTCCTCCCGCACCGGATTCCCTTCAAGGGTTCCCGCCTTTGCCATGGGGTGAATCATCCTGCTGTGGTTTTTCCGAATGGCCTGCATGGTGGAAACGCCCGGCATGATTGCCTTTGCTCCGCCCGAATAACCGGCAAAAAAATGGTATTCAATATTGCCCAGACATATTCTCAGATCAGCATGCGCCACCTTATCCGCTATGTCCACCGGTGTGCCGGCCTTTGTCTCTCCCATATGAATAAAGCTGCATTCGGAAGAGTCCATGCATCTGCAAGTATTATATACTTCGTCCCCCGCCAGATGCCGCATCTCCTCTGACGTATGTCTCCTGTGGGTCCCCATGGCAAACACCACAGTGATATGGGAGCGGCTGACTCCGGCCTTTTCCAGCCGTTTCAACACATGGGGAAGCACTCTCCAGGAAGGCATGGGACGGGTGATGTCACTTGTAATGATGACCACATCCTTTTTCCCTGATGCCATCTTTTCAAGCCGTTCTGTGCCTATGGGTGAATCCAGAGCCCTCTCAATAATCTCTTCCTCCGGCGCGCCCATCTCTTTTTTATGGGGAGTCAGGATATGGGCAATGGCGTCTCCGGGGATTTTTACCTTTTCCGTGCCTGTACCATAACCAAGCTCTATCTCCTCCACAGCCCTGTGCCGCAGCTCATACACATCGTTTAGCTTTACCATCCCTGTTACCTCCGTATCCTGTATACTTCTTCTGCGGACCTCCCACTGGCTGTAGGCCAGCATAAAGGCAGCCGCGCCCTTTTGCTCATCTGAGACAACTGCTTCTCCCAGATAATAAGAAACACTTCCATCCCGTTCCGGCCGGTCAGCCGGTCCCAGGCCTGCGCCTGCGCAGGTTCCCTCCAGGTGGAGGCATCCGTTTCTGAGCTTCAGCTTCTCTGTCTCCAGAGCCATCATGATAAGGTCCGCCCGGTGGACTGTCTGCCTGTTAAATATCCCCATCTCATATCCCTTATAAATGGAATACGCTGCCATGGCCGAGGCGGACGTCTCCAGATAATTGCCCGGTGTCTTTCCCAGGGCCGTCAGCTGGAAAAACAGACCGCTTTCCTGGTCCTGATACCGGAGCATTCCCTCCATGGCTTCTTTCCACAAACCGGCCAGGTACTGCCAGTCCTCTGACCCCCTTGGCAATATGGAACAGCAGTCTGCCAGGGCCATCAGATACCAGCCCTCTGCCCTTGACCAGAAATTCGGGGAACGCCCCGTCTCAGGGTCGGCCCAGAACTGGCATTTTCCCTCATCATATGCGTGGATATACAGGCTGGCTGACTCATCGTACAGGAACCGCCTGGCGTTTTCAAACTGCTTTATGATGTCTGCGCAGTTCTTTTTATCCCCCAGCTCCATCTCATACTGAAGGTAAAAGGGCGCCGCCATATAAAGGCCGTCCAGCCATATCTGGCGGGGATATATCTTCTTATGCCAGAAACTTCCGGATTCTGTCCTGGGCTGACGCCGCAATTGCTCCATAAGCTGCTTTGCTGCCAGCCGGTACTTCTCCTGCCCTGTCTCACGATACAGAAAGAGCAGGCCGCGGCCGGACGGAATCTTGTCCAGACTGTACTCCTCCCGGTCATACCACCTTATCCTGCCGTCAGGGCATATGTACCGGTCCAGAAACACCTTTACCGCCTCTGCATAGCATTTCCTGCCCGTGGCCTTATACATGGCCTCCAGGCCGGCGAGGACACAGCCGTCCTCATAGTTCCAGAACTTCCGGTCCAGTTTCATGAACTCTTGTGCATACTGTCTGATATACCGTTCAGCTGTCATGGCCCTCCTCTTTTATCCGCTTGATAAACAATGGCTTGATGCCTCCTGCTTCCAGAATGGACATGGCGTATTCCCCGATTGTTTCACACTGGTGCTGTTCCCCTGTATCCAGATTCTTAAGTACCCCTGCCGTCATATTGATTTCCAGGTTCTGACCGCTCTCCACCTTTCCTCCGATACCCTTGCACACCAGCAGAGGAAGGCCCAGATTAATGGCGTTGCGGTAAAAAATCCTTGCAAAGGATTCGGCCACCACTGCCCCTGCTCCCATGTTTAGCAGGGCAATGGCTGCATGCTCCCTGCTGGATCCGCACCCGAAATTAGTGCCCGCCACAATGATTCCTCCCTTTGGAAATTTTCGGGCAATCCCCTCATCCACGCCTTCCAGGCAGTGGCTGCCGATTTCCTCCGGATTGGTAAGGGCCAGGTAACGGCCCGGATAAATCTGGTCCGTGTCAATGTTATTTCCCAGGGCCAGGGCCCGGCCTGCAAATTTTTCCTTCATTTTCTCACTCCCCTTTCCCGGTTGCTTCTGTTTCCTGTCTCTCTGCCTGCCCCTGATTTTCGCAGGACGGATCGGTCAGATATCCGGTCAGCGCAGACATGGCCACGGTAGCCGGCGATGCCAGATATACGGCGGAATCCCTGCTCCCCATCCTGCCCGGAAAATTCCGGTTGGAGGTGGTAACGCACACCTCTCCCGCGGCCAGGACTCCCTGATGGGCGCTGAGACAGGGACCGCATCCAGGCGCGGATATGGTGGCTCCCGCGTCTATGAGGGTGTCCAGGAAGCCCTTTGCAATACATTCTTTAAGTACTTCAGCGGATGCCGGAATCACAACCATACGGACATGGGGGGCAATTGTGCGCCCCTTCAGTATGCGGGCAGCCTCTCCTATATCCTCCACACGTCCGCCGGTACATGCTCCCACAAATGCCTGGTCAATGCGGACCCTGCCCGCCCGGGCCACCGCACCCACATTATCCACGCTGGAGGGCATGGAAACCTGAGGCTTCAGTCCGCTTATATCAAAGACATAGGTTTCCTCATATTCAAAATCACTGTCCGTCTGCTCCACCGTAAACGGGCGGCTGGTCCGGCCTGCCACATAGTCTAAAACCGCCTGGTTGGGCTCCATGTAAGCTGTCTTTGCCCCCATTTCAACCGCCATGTTGCAGAGCACCATGCGCCCAGCCACATCCAGCTGTTCCACATAGGGGCCGGTAAACTCGATAGCCTTATACACTGCCCCGTCCGCCTTCATTTTCCCTATGATATACAAAATCACGTCCTTTGGAAGCACATGGCTTCCCGGCATGCCTTCCAGGTGTATCCGTATAATTTCCGGCACCCTGAACCAGAGTTTTCCGGTTATCAGGACCGTGGCCATATCTGTGGCCCCAATGCCTGTTCCCAGGCATCCGAACGCGCCGTGGGTGGTGGTATGGGAATCGGTTGCCACCAGAATCATGCCGGGATACACCAGGCCCGCCTCAGGCATAACCTGATGGCAGATACCCGCGTTGATATCAAAATGATGGGTAAGTCCCTGCTCCTGCCTGAACAGGCGCATCTCCCTGTGGTTGCGGGACGCCTCAATGGTGGGGGAGGGCGCATAGTGGTCAAACACAAAGGCCGCCTTGTCCCTGTCCCATACCTTCTCGCCTCCCATCTCCCGGAAGGAATAGATGGTCTGGAGATACAGGTCGTTAATCTCCGCAAAATCAATATCGGCCGTTATGATTTCCCCGCTGACCACCCGGTCACGGCCGCTGTGCTTTGCCAATATCTTCTCTATCGCATGCATATCCTTTTCTCCTGTCCTGCTTTTTTCTCCTGTCCTGCTTATATGATTCTGAATCTGTCCAACACACTGTAGTCCGGCTCAAAGCCGATTCCCGGACGTTCCGGGGCCGGCAGCCTCCCCTCCCTGTCAATCTCCAGGGAGTCATTGAACGCATTTTGCCACACCTCATCGTATGCCGGAGGATAATACTCAATATAGGACACATTGCCCACTGCCGCTCCCAGGGAAACATTGATGGTCTGGTCCCCATGGGGCGCCAGCTCCAGACAGTGGGCCTGGGACAAGGCTGCTGTCTTTAAGAACTCCGTAACGCCGCCCATGAGGAAAGGCGCCGGGTTTAAGATTGGAACAGCTCCGGTATCGATCAGCTCCTTAAAGCCCCATTTGGTGTACTCATTCTCGCCGGCCGCCAGGGGAATCACTGTCTTGTCCGCCAGCCTTTTCATCCCGCCGTAATCATGAGGCGCCACCGGTTCCTCCAGACAGTAGATATCGTATTCCTCCACCAGCCTGGCAAACTGGACTGCCCTGTGGCTGGAATACGCACAATTGGCATCCAGCATGAGCAGGGCCTGGGGGCCTATGGCTTCCCGCACAGCCTTTACCCTGGCAGCATCTTCACGGATACTCAGGGCACCCACCTTCATCTTGACGCCTGAGACCCCCTGTTCCATATAACCCTCCATCTCTCTCTGGAGATCCGCTATTCCTTTTCCAGGTTCATAATATCCGCCGGCAATATAAACAGGCACGCTCCTTCTGTATTCCCCCAAGAGCCGGTACAGCGGCAGTCCCAGGGACTTGGCCTTGATATCCCAAAGGGCCATGTCAATACCGCTGATTGTTCTGGTGCTGATTCCCTTGCGCCCTGTTAGCTTAGGCACATAGAGCCTGTCCCAGAGCCACTCCGTCCGCATGGGATCCTGTCCAATCAACCGGTCTTTCAGCTCATCCACCATCATGAACGGATTTATGCCCAGTACCGGACCGGAAAGGCCGTATCCTGTAATTTCCTGGTCTGTCTCCACCGTGATGACCGCCAGGCCGCAGTGGGTGTAGGTATGCATTCCGTTGGTGATGGGACAGCTTTTCTCCCATCTGAAATATTCCTGTCTTACATCTGTTATCTTCATATGATGTCCTTTACAAAAGGGAATGCCGCAAAATGCATCTCCCCATTCTGCGGCATTCTCCTCCTGTTCCTTCCTGCCATTACCGGGCAGTTGCTGTCTCTATTTCCCGGTTAATTCCGTCAATCAGCATATCCGCACAGGCAGCAGCGTCCTCTTCCCCATAGCTCAAAGACTGGATTGCCAGGGTATACACACCGTCAGGCGCCTTTAATGCAGCCCGCTCTGTGAATATATCCAGCTTGAAAGCAGACCATGCCATCAGTTTCTCATTCATTTCAGCCACCAGGCTTCCCTCAGTCTCAACATATTTAACCGCATTCTTGTTGCACGGGATGCCGCGGCTGTCCCCAAGGATAACAGCTCCTTCTTCGTCCCCAAACAGGAACTGTATCAGGGCAGCTGCTTCCACCGGATGCTCAGAAGTGGAAGTGATTGCAATGACCTGTGATGCCTTGATGGGACCGCCATGGTATTCGCCCATATTAATCATATCGCCTACCACAATTTCGCCGTCAGTGACCGCATCCACATACTTGGCAATATTGGTATCCCAGCACATGGCGCCGCCGTAATGACCGTTAATCCAGCTCTCGCTTGTCTCCAAAAGTTCAGAGGTGCCTTCCCCTGCCAGTTTTTCGGAATCAGGGATGATGTGCCTGTCTTCCAGCTCCTTGATGAAGTTCAGTCCTTCTGTGATTTCTTCCTTGGAGTACTGAAGCGCATTGTCCTTAATCCAATCCCTGCCGTATTTACACTGGAGATAATAAATCATGAGATGCACCTTTACATAATCCGCACAGGCAAAGGGATAGTAGGAGCCATCCTCATAAGCTGCGAATTTCTCTCCCGCCTCATACAGCTCGAGATCGGAAGAGCGTCGTGTAGGGAAAGAG
>OMGF01000856.1_pt1 | contig 24179 bp, 23 predicted proteins | sample 1645861 | NCBI WGS metagenome assembly OMGF01 (sample SAMN05578586, study PRJEB25193) | human gut metagenome | biome: Human Microbiome; feature: human-associated habitat; material: feces | host: Homo sapiens | place: USA:Birmingham
AGAAGCCGGACTTTAAGTATAATACAGGCATGTTTGTCAATTCACAGGCCTGCGCAAGGGAGTTTATTAAGGGAAAGATGAGAGAATTTGCACTGATGGATTAATATATCAAAAAGGAGAAGATGACTTATGAAAAAAAGCATGAACAGATTCGTATGTGGGTTGACAGCAGCCGTGATGATGGGTACATTAACAGCCTGCTCCGGCGGTCAGGGGGAGACCAAGCCGGCAGCTCCGGCAGGCAGTGAATCAGCCGGAAATTCAGAGAGTGCCGCCCAGCAGGGAGAGGCCCAGGCAGAGATGAAGGCCACTGTTATCTGGAGGGCCTTTGACGACCAGTTCCAGAGCGGATTCCGCATCATTATGCAGAACGAGGCTGAAAAGTCGGGCGGTATCACCCTGGATATGCAGGACGCGGCAAATGACGTATCCACGGCCAATTCCAAATTAGAGGTGGCCCTGAGCAAAAAGACGGATGTGGTTGCCATATGCGCGCCTGACAGGGAGAGCATTGAGAACATGATGAAGAAATGCGATGCTGACGGCGTGCCGGCTGTATTCTTCAATATGGAGCCGATGGAAGATACCATGAACCGCTACGAAAACATCTGGTATGTAGGCGCCCAGGCCAAACAGTCAGGCGAAATGTGCGCCCAGGCGCTGATTAACTACTGGAATGACAATAAAGATATTGCAGATAAAAACGGGGACGGCAAACTTTCTCTGGTCATTCTTCAGGGAGAAATCGGCCAGCAGGATGTGACACTTCGCACAGATGCGTATAAAGAGACCCTGGAAAAGAACGGAATCGAATATGAGATTCTTGCCTGCGATACCGCCAACTGGGACCAGGCCCAGGCACTGGATAAAATGAATGCGTGGATTACCGCTTACGGAATCGACGGGATTGAAGGTGTCCTCTGCAACAACGACTCCATGGCTATGGGCGCGGTGCAGGCCTGCATCAACAATGGCTATAACTCAGGGGATGCTGAGAAGTTTGTTCCCATCGTGGGAATTGATGCTAATATCGACGCCCTGGAGGCAATGAAGGCAGGTTCCCTTCTGGGCACTGTGCTGAATGACAGGAAGAGCCAGTCTGACGCCATCATCAATGTGATAAAGGCAGTACATGCAGGAACGGAAATCACAGAGGACGTGGTAGGCGTGAACTGTACGGTTGACGGAAAATATGTATGGGTACCGTATGTGATTGTTGATGAAAGCAATTTAAGCGCAACCCTGGAGGACATGCTGGCAGTGGCCCAATCCGAATAAGGAATCTGGAGGATGCAGATGGAAGAATACAGACTGAAGATAGCAAATATGTCTAAATCCTTCCCCGGAGTAAAAGCTCTTGACAATATTAAGCTTGCGGTGAAGCCTGGAAGTGTACATGCATTAATCGGCGAGAACGGGGCCGGCAAATCCACTTTGATGAAGTGTCTGTTCGGCCTGTATCATCCGGACAGCGGTACCATTGAAATTGATGGCCGGGTCATGGATATCAAAGATCCCAATGATGCGCTGAAAAACGGCATTTCCATGATTCACCAGGAGCTGAATCCGGTTCCTTACAGGAATGTGGTGGACAATATATGGGCGGGCAGGTTCCAGACAAAAGGCATTGTGGTGGATGAAAACCAGATGATGGAAAAGACCAGGAACCTGCTTCGGGATTTGGATTTTGATATAGACGTGACAACCTTTGCAAAGAACCTCTCCGTTTCACAGATGCAGGCAATTGAGATAGCAAAGGCTGTCTCATATAATGCAAAAATTATCATTATGGACGAGCCGACCTCCTCACTGACTGTGGCAGAGACACAGCATCTTTTTAAAATCATTGACAAGCTTAGAAAGGAAGGGCGCTCTATTATCTATATATCCCACAAGCTGGAGGAGATATTTGAGATAGCGGACGAGATAACAGTGATGCGGGACGGCCAGTACATAGGCACATGGGATATAAAGGACATTACCATAGACCAGCTGATAGGCCAAATGGTGGGAAGAAAGATGAACGAGCGATTTCCTTTGTGCGAGGACGCAAGAACAGATGAGGTGATGCTGCAGGTAAAGAACTTTACCAGTGCAGACCCGCGATCCTTTAAAAACGTGTCCTTCGACCTTCATAAGGGGGAGATACTGGGCATAGGCGGACTGGTGGGGGCACAGAGGACAGAGCTCATAGAAGCCATATTCGGCCTGCGAAGAATTGTAAGCGGGGAACTGACTGTCAACGGAAAAACAGTGGTCAACCATTCACCCCAGGACGCCATACGCAACGGCTTCGCCCTTCTGACAGAAGAGCGCAGGGCAACGGGAATCATTCCCATGCTGTCAGTCTGGGACAACGCCCTGACGGTTGCCTATAAGAAACTGACAGGCAATGTTTTCGGATACATCCATACGAAAAAACTGTCCCCCAGTGTTGACAAGGTGTGCACGGATCTGGATGTCCGCATGGCCGGGACAAAAACGCTTATCAAGAACCTGTCGGGAGGGAATCAGCAGAAGGTGCTGATTGGCAGATGGCTGCTGGCAAACTGTGATGTCATTATGCTGGACGAACCCACCAGGGGAGTGGATGTGGGCGCTAAATATGAGATATACCGAATCATGCAGGATTTAGTGAAAAAGGGAAAGGCGATCATTATGGTTTCCTCTGAGATGCCGGAGTTGTTGGGAATGTCGGATCGTATCATGATTATGTGCGCCGGAAAGCAGACAGGTATCCTTGGCAAAACGGAGGCTACCCAGGTTGAGGTGATGAAGTACGCCACCCAATTTGAAGATAAAACGAAAGAAGGAGTGTCAGTATGAAAATAAAGGAGTTGACAGCAAAAGACATAAAGAATATCATGATGGATAAAGCTCTTATCATCGTGCTGGTATTCATGATTATAGGAATTATCATAATCGAACCTTCTTTTCTGCAAATAAGAGTATTGACAGACATACTGACCCAGTCTGCCGTTAAAATGATATGTGCATTGGGGCTGATGTTCGCTCTGCTCTTAGGAGGAACAGACCTTTCCGGCGGCCGTCAGGTGGGCCTGGCAGCCGTTATGGTGGCATCCCTGTCCCAGATGGCGGACTATTCCAACAAGTTCTGGCCTGGCCTGCCTGAACTTCCCATTATCATTCCTGTCATCATGACCCTGGTTCTGGTTGCTGTGATAGGAGCTGTCAACGGTTTTATGATTGCAAAGCTAAAGATGGCGCCTTTTATCGCCACATTCGGCATGAGCACCATTGTCTACGGCATTAACTGTCTGTACTTTGCAAAGAAGCCGAACAATTCCCAGCCCATCGGAGGCATAAGGAATGACTTGACTGTGCTCAGCAGCTTTAAGGTATTTGGCCAGATTTCCTTTTTAGTGGTTATCGCCGTCATAGCCATTGTCGGCGTTTGGTTTCTGCTCAACAAGACTGTGTTTGGGAAGAACATTTATATCGTGGGCGGCAATCCGGAAGCGGCCAAGGTATCCGGTATAAATGTCAGCAAGGTGATCATCACTGTATTTATCATCGAATCCATGTTTGTAGGGCTGGCAGGTATCCTGGAAGTGGCCAGGACCGGAGGCGCCAACTCGGCCTATGGAAACGCATATGAATTTGATGCCATATCCTCCTGTGTGGTGGGAGGCGTATCTCTGAGCGGAGGAGTGGGAAAGGTATCCGGCGTCATCATCGGTGTGCTGATATTTACTTTTATCAGCTATGGACTTGCCTACATAGGAGTTAATTCCAACTGGCAGTTGATTGTAAAGGGACTTATCATATGCAGTGCAGTGGCCCTGGATATGAGAAAAAATTCTTAATTAAGGAGGATTAACGTGAAAAAAGTTAAATTGTCGGAAGGGCTGTCATTGTCAGCCGTGGTTCAGGGATTCTGGAGGCTGGACAGCTGGAAATGGTCCGCAGAAGAACTGGCCCGATTCATGAATGAATGTATTGATAGGGGAGTCACCACCTTTGACACGGCGGAAATCTACGGAGGCACGCTCTGTGAAACGCTGATGGGGCAGGCCTTTGAACAGGATCGCTCCATTCGAAACAAAATCCAGCTGGTATCGAAAACCGGTATTTTCAAAGAGGGCGGATTTGGATATTATGACACAAGATACGACAGGGTAAAACAGTCCTGTGAGGAGAGCCTGAAGCGGCTTCACACAGACCATCTGGACCTGTATCTGATTCACCGTGAGGATCCCTGCATTGATTTTGAATCAACTGCAAAGGCGCTGACAGAGCTTAAGAAGGAAGGAAAAATAGGGGAGATGGGTGTTTCCAACTTTGACCCTCATAAATTCAACGGTCTTAACAAAGCTGTCAACGGACAGCTGGTAACGAACCAAATTGAGTGGAACCCTGTGTGCTTTGAACATTTTAATTCCGGAATGATGGATGACCTGACTGCGTCCGGAATTCATCCCATGATATGGTCGCCTCTGGCAGGGGGGAGAATGTTTGACCCCAACGACAGTCTGTGCGCTGCGGCCATGAAAACCATAAAAAGGATTGCCGAAAAGCATGACGCGGACCCGTCTGCCATCATATACGCATGGATTATGTATCATCCGGCAGGGGCAGTTCCTATTTCAGGAAGCAACAGGCTGGACAGGCTGGATACGGCCATTAAGGCCCTGGACATCCGTCTGGAGCACTATGAATGGTATGAAATATATAAGGCCAGCGGCCAGCAGGCAATCAGGTAAGGGAAGGGCCGGAGGGACTGTTTTGGGCGGGCAGATACCTGCCTTAACAGTCTTTTACCAGCCGTCCGGCCACATGGACATTGAAGAAATGGACAATGGGGCCCAGGCCGAAGGCTGACACCAGGGTGCCCAGGCCAATGATTCCTCCTGCCAGGAAGCATATGACGGCGCAAACTGCATCCGTGGCTATCCGATGCCAGAAGTAGGGGATAAGAGGGCGGCTCTTTGCTGTAATCAGGGAAATACTGTCATAAGGCGCAACCCCTGCATTGGGGGTCTGGTACAGGGACACGCCGAAACTGGTGACAATGACGCCGACAAGCACGGTGACCACGCGCCGGAGCATGGTGTCCGGCACAGGAAACAGCAGGGGCCATAAACCATTAAAAAAGGTGACGATATATCCAAGAAGAAATGCATTTACCAGGGTGCCGATTCCTATGAGTCTGCGGCCTGCGGCCAGTTCAAAGATAAAGAGTCCGCCGTTAATGACCAGCAAAAAAGAGGCATAGCTGAAGCCCAGTATATTGGCCAGGGCCATGACCATACCGCTGAAAGGGTCGTTGCCCAGGCCGGACAGCTTGAATATACTGATTCCCATTCCAAGAAATACATTTCCCATAATCATGATGAGCAGCCGGCGCGCCCCGATTTTTTTGAAGTAGTTCACAGCCATGAAAGAGTACCCTGCCTTTTCTGTTAATCTATTTCTTTATTTCATTATCTGCTTTATTATAGTACCGGAATGGAAAAATGGCAAAGGTTTTGAAAAAAACACTTGCCAAAATATGTATCCTGTGATAAAATAATCAGCGTTGTAAGCCGGCGTGTCGGAATGGCAGACGATGCAGACTCAAAATCTGTTGCGGGTAACCGCGTGCGGGTTCAAGTCCCGCTGCCGGCATCTATACGTGTCAGATTGATGGCACATGAGACGAAAAAAGACCCATGCAGAAGTGATTCTGTGTGGGTCTTTTGCGTCCGGCCTTTTTCTGACAGACAAAGGCGGAGGCTTGTTTAAATGGCGGAGGCATAGGTGCCATGGGAGGAAACGGTATATTCCGCAGACAAATTCCGATGTCCCCTGATTTCATCCATCATCTGAAGCGTCTGTATGGAGGATGCAAGCTGACGCTGCCAGCTGCATTTTCCCTTTATGAACGCCATGCAGCGGTCCAGTTCCCTGGCGCGGCAGGCTTCATCGGAAAAGGAAACCAGCTGTTCTTTATCTCCGGACCGGTTTTTATATGTCACTTCCTTTAAATTCCGTAAATCACGGATTAACAGGCTTCCCCTTTCTCCCTCTATCAGGCTTGGTACATGGCTTCCTGATATCTTGGAATAGACTATCTCCACCCGGGCGGTGCCCATATGTCCCCTGACAGTGCCGGCTGCGTCCATTCCATGTTCCGTGAACACCATCTGGGCATCCATCTGTTCCGGTATGCCGAAGAGATGCACAAGGGGATAGAGGCAGTCGGCGCCCCTTTGAAACAATGCGCCTCCCGGCGGAACGCAGGCGGGGGGACGGACAGGAGAAATGCGTACCCCCTTACAGCAGAAGGCATACTCACAGGAATGAAGACGAATCCGCCGAATGGGCCCCAGGCCTGTCAGCGCTGTCTTTAATGATGCCATACATGGATTAAATGCAAGATGGATGTGATCCAACAGCACTGCGCCATGTTCATCGGCTGTCTGTGCCAGCGCCTTCAGGCTGCCGGCATCTGCTGCGCCCATGGTTCCGAACAGGACGTGTTTTCCTGCCTTCAGAAGTTCGCGCACCTGCCGGAAATCCAGACTGCTGTAATCCGGAAGATATATGACGTCTGCTTTCTCCAGAGTTCCTATCCCCAGAGTTCCTATCCCCAGAGTGCCTATCTCCAAAATTCCTTCCTCCAGAGGGCCTTCCTCCAGATACAGGTCCTTACGCCCGGCCGCTGCCTCCAAAAAGGAGCGGCTTTTTTGTGTGGCAGTCAATACAGCCATGGATATCATGGTCATTCCTCCATTTCCTTGTCTGATTCCTTGTTTACCTTTTGTTGGCTTTATGGTATAACAAAAACAGATGGAATAATACGGATTTTATGGGATTTTTTCTAAAAATTACAGTTTTTTTGCCATAACGGTCCGGTTATAAAGAGAGATGGAAGGAGAAAAACCGTGTATGAGCAATACCATGATTCTAAAGGATAAAAGCGTTCAGGTCAGCCGTATCAGAAGGTCCTCCAGCTTTGTGATGAAGCGGCCTCATTATCATTCTTACTATGAGATTTATTATCTGTTATCAGGAAAGTGTAAAATGTTCATCAACCAGGACATCTATTACCTGGAACCGGGTGACATGACCATCATTCCGCCTCTTGAGGTCCACAAGGCCCTGTATGAGCCAAGCTGGGAGGCTGAGCGCTTCGGTATCTATTTCTCCAGGGACACGGTCACCTCCTTCTTAAGCCTTTGCGGGAGGGAGGCCTTTGGCCATATCTTTTCAATGCCCAAACGCACCATTCCTTCGGAATTCCGCCCTAAGATAGAGGAACTGCTGGCTCAGATGCAGGATGAGGAAAAGCAGGGCGACAGCTACTGCCAGATACAGCTTTGCAGCCTCCTGCACCAGATTCTGGTTGTATTGGGACGCTGCCAGGAGGCCCGGAGGGAAGGACATGCGCTGGAGGAGGCAGAGGAGGCCATGGTGCGTGCGGCCAGATATATAAACCAGCATTACCAGGAAGGGCTGACGCTGGGGGAGGTGGCTGCATTTGCCAATATGAGCCCCACCTACTTTTCAAAGAAATTCAAAAGCTCCACCGGCCTTTGCTTCAAGGAGTATCTGAACTACATCCGCGTGCAGAAAGCATCTGATATGCTGCGCAATACAGACCTTTCTGTGACCGGTGTGGCCATGGCCTGCGGGTTCTCGGACGGCAATTATTTCGGGGATGTGTTCCGGAGGCTGACAGGCGTATCTCCCAGGGAATACAGGAAGGGATAGTCTGTCCGGAGCCGGGGATGGGGTGATGGGAGTCCCAATCTTTCATTGAAAAGTAAGCTGATTTATTGTATGATGTAAGAAGAATTGGATTAAAATGATAGACAGGAGGTGCTGGCTGTGACCTGCAGGGAAGCGGAGCGTCTGGTGATGCCGTATATCAACGGCAGCATTACGGACGAGGAACTGAAAGAATTCTTAAAACACATCGAGACCTGCGAGGACTGCCGGGAAGAGCTGGAGATTTACTTCACTGTGGACGTGGGTATCCGCCAGCTGGACCAGGAAACAGGCACCTATAACATCAAGGGAGCTCTGGAGACAGCCCTGGAGCTGTCCCGGCAGAGGGTGCACACCCTGGGAATCCTGGAGACAGCCCGCTACGCGGTGAACACCCTGTGCTTCTGGGCCGTGCTGGTAGTGCTGGTGCTTCAGTTCGGGATGTGGTGACAGAGACAGAAAGGAACTCATATTAATGGACAAATTGGTATTGATTGATGGACACAGTATTATGAACCGGGCATTTTACGGGGTACCGGACCTTACGAATTCGGAGGGTCTGCATACCAACGCAGTGTACGGTTTTTTAAATATCATGTTGAAGATATTGGAGGAGGAAAAGGCGGACCACGCAGCTGTTGCTTTTGATTTAAAGGAGCCTACCTTCCGGCATGAGATGTATGACGCCTATAAGGGCACGAGAAAGCCCATGCCCCAGGAGCTTCATGAGCAGGTTCCTGTGATGAAGGATGTGCTGAAGGCCATGGGAATTCCCATCATGACCCTTAAGGGGTTTGAGGCGGATGATATACTGGGAACCGTGGCAAAGCGGTGTCAGGCCCAGGGCATCCAGGTATCCGTGGTATCGGGTGACAGGGACCTTCTGCAGCTGGCTGATGAGCACATCAAGATACGGATTCCCAGGACCAGCAGGGGTGTGACCGAGATCAAGGACTATTTCCCGGAGGATGTGCTGCAGGAGTATCAGGTGACTCCGGAGGAATTCATTGATGTGAAGGCTCTTATGGGGGATGCCTCCGACAATATACCGGGGGTGCCTTCCATCGGGGAAAAGACAGCAACCAGCATCATCGCCCAGTACAAATCCATAGAGAACGCCTATGCCCATCTGGAGGAGATTAGGCCCCCCAGGGCTAAGAAGGCTCTGGAGGAGCATTATGACATGGCTCAGATGAGCAGGAAGCTGGCGGCCATCTGTACGGACTGTCCTGTGGAATTTAATTACGAGGACGCCCGGATTGAGGACCTGTATACCCCGGAGGCTTACCAGTATATGAAGCGTCTGGAATTTAAGTCCATCCTGGCCCGTTTTGATAAAACCGCTGCCCAGGAAGCATCTGCGCCTGATATAAAAACCCGTTTTACCCTTGTGAAGGATATAAAGACAGCGGATAAGATATTCGGCAGGGCAGCAAAGGCAGGGCTGGCTGGCTTCCAGCTCATACTTGGCAGGGACGGGGCTTTAAAGGAGACAGCAGAGCAGCTGTCCTTCAGCTTTGACGAGAACGGGGAAGTAAAAGCAGGAAAAAAGGCCAGATCCGGGCTGAATCCCGTGACAGGCCTGGCCCTGTGCCTGGGCGAGGAGGATATTTACTGTCTGGCGGCAGGAGAGCAGATTACCGGAGAGTATCTTCTGGAACAGCTCAGGGCGCTGTGCGGGAAAAATCAGGAACAGGATAACCAGGAACAGGATAACCCAGGCGTCAGAGAGCTCTGGGCCCTGGATTTAAAATCCATGCTTGCGTACCTGGAACTTAAGGACACGGATCCTGTGTATGACGCGGGAGTGGCCGGATATCTTCTGAATCCTCTTAAGGATACCTATGCCTACGACGATCTGGCCAGGGATTATCTGGGGCTTACCGTGCCCTCCAGGGCGGACCTGCTGGCCAAGGAGGATCTGGGAGATGCCCTGTGGAGGGGAGAGAAGAATGCCGTAGACTGTGTATGCTACATGGGATACACCGCGTGGAAGGCCGCTGCACCCCTGGCAGGCCAGTTAAAGGATACGGGAATGTACAGCCTGTATACAGATATAGAGATGCCCCTGATTTACAGCCTTTTCCATATGGAGCAGGAGGGCGTGAAGGTGGAACGGGCTGAGCTAAAGGAATATGGGGACAGGCTTAAGGTGGGAATCGCCAAGCTGGAACAGGAAATTTACCAGGAGACAGGGCATGAATTCAATATCAATTCCCCCAAGCAGCTGGGAGAGATTCTCTTTGAACAGATGGAGCTTCCGGGAGGCAAAAAGACAAAGACCGGTTATTCCACGGCAGCGGATGTACTGGAAAAACTGGCGCCTGATTATCCGGTGGTCCAGAAAATCCTGGACTACCGCCAGCTGACAAAGCTGAATTCCACTTATGCGGAAGGCTTGGCAGCCTACATCGGTGAGGACGGAAGGATTCACGGCAAATTCAACCAGACCATTACGGCCACGGGGCGTATCAGCAGCACGGAGCCAAACCTTCAGAATATCCCTGTGCGCATGGCCCTGGGCAGGGAAATACGCAAGGTATTTGTTCCAAAGGAAGGCTGTGTGTTCGTGGACGCGGATTATTCCCAGATTGAACTGCGCATCCTGGCGCACATGTCAGGGGATGAGAGGCTGATCGAAGCATATCGTTCCGCCCAGGACATCCATGCCATCACCGCTTCCCAGGTATTCCATGTACCCCTTGATGAAGTGACTCCCCTCCAGCGCCGCAACGCAAAGGCGGTGAACTTTGGAATCGTATACGGCATCAGCGCCTTTGGACTCAGCGAAGGACTCAGCATCTCCCGCAAGGAGGCGGTGGAGTACATTGACAAATATTTTGAGACCTATCCGGGGGTTAAGACATTCCTGGACGGACTGGTCAAGCAAGGCAAGGAACAGGGCTACGTGACGACCCTGTACGGCAGGAGGCGGCCCATTCCTGAGCTTAAGTCCGCCAACTTTATGCAGCGTCAGTTCGGAGAGCGCGTGGCCATGAACTCACCGATTCAGGGAACCGCAGCAGACGTCATGAAGATAGCCATGATTGCAGTGGACAGGGAGCTGAAAAAGCGCGGCCTGAAATCCAGAATCGTTCTTCAGATTCACGATGAGCTTCTGATTGAGACGGCCCGGGATGAGATTGAGGCGGTTAAGGAGATTCTGACCGACAAGATGAAGCATGCCGCGGATTTAAGGGTTTCACTGGAAGTGGAGGCGGAAGTGGGAAAATCCTGGTTTGACGCCAAGTAGGAAATTTAGGAAGAAATCAAAGCACAAAGCACGGAAAATAAAGACATCAAAAGGGGCAGCTGCAGGATATGGAAAATATAAGAAATGCATTCCCCGCAGGCGGTAAGTTCATATTGGGAATCACAGGCGGCGTGGGGTCCGGCAAGAGCCGGGTGCTGGAGATACTGAAGGAGGAGTATGGCTTCCGTGTCATCCAGGCGGATCAGGTGGCAAAGGATTTGATGCAGCCGGGGCAGGAGAGCTACCGGGCTGTGGTGGACTTCCTGGGGCCGTCCATACTGAATGAGGACGGAACCATCAACCGTCCTGCCATGGCTCAGGTAATCTTTGGCTGCCCTGATAAACGCATCCAGGTGGACCGCCTGACCCATCCCCTGGTATGGAATACGGCCTTTGGGGAGGCGCTTGCCTGCCCTGAACCTCTGGTGGTCATAGAGGCGGCCATTCCCTCAAAAGAATTCCGTGACAACTGCGGGGAAATGTGGTATGTTTATACATCGAGGGAGAACCGCATGGAGCGTCTCAGAGAGAGCCGCGGTTACACACAGGAGAAAACGGAAAGCATCATGGACAGCCAGGCGCCGGAGGCCGGATTCAGGGAGTTTTCTGATGCGGTTATCGATAACAACGGCTCTGTGGAGGACACAAGAAAACAGATCCGCAGACTCCTGAAAAACAAAATCAGAATGCAATAAATAAGACAAAAGGACTGTAAAACATGAGAATGGTAAGTATTGCCAGCGGAAGCAGCGGCAACTGTATTTACATAGGTTCTGACAGCACCCACCTGCTGGTGGATGCGGGGATCAGCAACAAGCGGATTCAGCAGGGGTTAAATGAGATAGGACTTACGGGAAACGATGTAAACGGGATTCTCATTACCCATGAGCATTCGGACCACATCAAGGGACTGGGAGTGCTGTCGCGCAAGTATGAGATTCCCATTTACGGGACCCGGGAAACCCTGGATGAGATTGCGGCCGCAGGCAGCCTGGGCAAATTTGATAAAGGGCTACTGACTCCGGTATGCCCGGATTTGGATTTCATGGTAGGCGATTTGACCGTGAAGCCCTTTAAGATTGACCACGACGCAGCGAATCCGGTGGCATACCGCGTACAAAACGGGGAGAAGTCCGTGGCCGTGGCCACGGATATGGGCCATTTTGACCAGTACATCATAGACCATCTTCAGGGGCTGGACGCCCTGCTCCTGGAATCCAACCACGATGTCAGGATGCTGGAGACAGGACCTTATCCCTATTACCTGAAACGGAGGATCTTAGGGGACCACGGCCATCTGTCCAATGAAAATGCGGGCAGGCTTTTAAACTGCGTCCTTCACGACAGACTGAAAAAGATTCTTTTGGGACATCTCAGCAAGGAGAACAATTACGAGGAGCTGGCCTACGAGACCGTACGGCTGGAGATTGACGAGGGAGACTGCCCTTACGGAGCTTCTGACTTTTCCATTTCCGTGGCCAGCAGGGACTGCATGAGTGAAATCATATATCTGTAAAACGTATGGATATCCGTTCACCGGATTTCAATAAAACAAAAGCGTGAGGAGAATGAAGATGAATAAGGCAATCATTACAGTAGTAGGGAAAGACAGGGTAGGAATCATTGCAGGCGTATGTACATACCTGGCTGAGAACCAGATTAACATACTGGATATCACCCAGACCATTGTAAAGGGATTTTTCAACATGATGATGGTTGTGGACGTGGAGAACATAACCAAGTCCTTTGGCGAAGTAGCCCAGGAACTGGAACAGGTCGGAGAGGAAATCGGTGTGAGCGTGAAGATTCAGCGGGAAGAAATTTTCCTGAAGATGCACCGTATCTAACGGCATCCCCAGAGGATAGGGCGGGCCTGTAATTTCAGAAGAAAGGGACGAAAGAACTATGATTAACGTAAATATGTACGAGGTAAATGAGACCTACAACATGATTGAACATGAGAAGCTGGATGTGCGTACCATTACCCTGGGCATCAGCCTCCTGGACTGTGTGGACAGCAATCTTGAGGCTCTCAATGAAAAGATTTATAAGAAAATCACGACTCTGGCAAAGGACCTGGTTTCCACGGGCCAGGATATCGAGGCTGATTTCGGTATTCCCATTGTCAACAAGCGTATCTCCGTCACCCCCATTGCGCTGGTGGGCGGTTCTGCCTGCAAGCGCCCGGAGGATTTCGTCACCATAGCCAAGACCCTTGACCTGGCTGCAAAGGAAGTGGGCGTAAACTTCATCGGCGGCTATTCCGCCCTTGTGAGCAAGGGCATGACCAGGGCTGACAAGAACCTGATTCTCTCCATTCCCCAGGCGCTGTCCCAGACAGAGCGCGTATGCAGTTCCGTCAATGTGGGCTCCACCAAGACAGGCATTGACATGGACGCGGTGGAACTGATGGGAAGAATCGTGACTGAGACAGCCGAAGCCACCAGGGACCATGATTCCCTCGGCTGTGCCAAGCTGGTGGTATTCTGCAATGCCCCTGACGACAACCCGTTTATGGCAGGCGCCTTCCACGGCGTCACGGAGTCCGAAGCCATCATCAATGTAGGCGTAAGCGGTCCGGGCGTTGTGAAGGTTGCCCTGGCAAAGGTAAGGGATGCCAACTTTGAGGTGCTCTGTGAAACCATCAAAAAGACCGCGTTTAAGATTACCCGCGTGGGACAGCTGGTGGCACAGGAAGCTTCCAAGCGCATGGGCATTCCCTTTGGAATCATTGATTTGTCCCTGGCCCCCACTCCTTCGGTGGGAGACAGTGTTGCTGAGATACTGGAAGAGATAGGTCTGGAGCGCGTGGGCGCACCCGGAACCACGGCAGCCCTTGCCATGCTCAACGACCAGGTGAAGAAGGGCGGAGTCATGGCCTCATCCTATGTGGGCGGTTTAAGCGGCGCATTCATCCCGGTCAGCGAGGACCAGGGAATGATTGACGCAGTCAGCATGGGTGCCCTCACCATCGAGAAGCTGGAAGCCATGACCTGCGTTTGTTCCGTTGGCCTGGATATGATTGCCATACCCGGAGACACACCCTCCAGCACCATTGCAGGCATCATTGCGGACGAGGCAGCCATCGGAATGGTGAACCAGAAAACGACTGCGGTACGTCTGATTCCCGTGGTGGGAAAGAAGGTGGGGGAGACGGCTGAGTTCGGCGGTTTGCTGGGCTATGCGCCTGTTATGCCTGTAAACACATTCTCCTGCAGGCGGTTTGTTACCAGGGGCGGAAGAATTCCGGCGCCAATCCACAGCTTTAAGAATTAAGGTTATCCGGGCTAAGGCAGACGGATGGAGGTCAGTCAGATGAAGATTTTTTTGATACGCCACGGCAGGCAGTGCAGTAAGCTGTGCAACGTGGATGTGGATTTAAGTGAAGAAGGATACAGGCAGGCGTCTCTCTTAGGAGAGCGCCTGTTTCATGAAAATATACAGGTGGTGTATTCCAGCAATCTGCTTCGGGCCGTGGAAACGGCTCAGGCAGCCAATCTCTACTGGAATGTAGAGCATATCATACGGCCGGAGCTGAGGGAGATATCCTTTGGCCATATGGAAGGCATGGAAGACCGGGACATCGCGGTGAAGTACAGGGATTTCAAGGCGCAGCAGGCCCTTATGGAGGAGGATCTGCCCTATCCGGGCGGGGAATGCGCCGGGGATGTGGTCCGGCGCGCCGAACCTGTGTTCAGGGAGATGACAGAAAGCGGTTATGAGCGCATTGCCGTGGTGACCCACGGAGGCGTTATCCGTTCCATGACAGCCCACTGCCTGGGAATCCCTATGAACAAATGGAGAATCCTGGGTAAGAACCTGGAAAACTGCAGCATTACGGAGCTTAACTGGGATGGGGTATCCGGCCGTTTTACACTGGAGCGGTTCAACGATTATGCCCATCTGGAGCCCTATCCCGATTTGCTGCGAAAGGGATGGGTCAGTGCTGAAAATTAGGGATGCACAAGTGCTGTATGGCTTCAGAGTCAAAGCCTGCGAATATGGATGGGAAAGGAATGGTAGTGGGTATGAATAAAGGGATATTGTTTGACGTGGACGGTACGCTGTGGGATTCGGCGGCCCAGGTGGCTGAATCCTGGAATGAGGTGCTGGCCCGTTACCCTCATCTGGGAGTCAGGATCACGGCCCGGGATATGTATGACAATATGGGAAAGACCATGATGGATATTGGAAAGACTCTGTTTCCGGGGCTGTCCCAGGAGGAGTGCCGGAAGGTGATGGAAGAGTGCATGACATATGAGAACCATTACCTGCTGTCACATCCGGGAGTCCTGTATCCGGAGACCAGGGAGATCATGGCGTGCCTCAGCCGCCAGTATGGCCTGTACATTGTCAGCAACTGCCAGAGCGGATATATTGAGGTGCTGCTGGAGAGCTGCGGCCTCCGGGAATACGTCCGTGATATTGAGTGCTACGGCAATACCGGGCTTCCAAAGGGAGATAATATCCGCATGGTGGTGCAGAGAAACCATCTGGAACGCTGCTTTTATGTAGGTGATACCCATATGGATGAGGAAGCGGCCGGCGCGGCCGGGATTCCCTTTGTACACGCGGCATATGGTTTTGGCAGGGCAGAGCGGCCGGTTGGCACCATCGAGTCATTAAGCCAGCTCACCGCCCTTGCAAAGAAACTTCTGGATTAGGAGCTGGACATGAATCAGGAAGAATGTAAAGAAATCAAACAGGCGCTGGATCTGTTTTTAAATGAATCTCTGGAGCGGATTCTCATGAGCAATCCCACGGACAGCGGCAAAATCTCCAGGTCCAGAATCCGGCCTCTGCTCATGAAGGGCAGGCTGGTATTCCAGGCGGAAGAACAGGCGGGAAAGCAGGCATTTCACCGCAATCTGGACCGGGATGAGGCGGCAGATTATGTCACTGGGCTTCTGGACGGATCCTTCCGCCAGGCGGAGATTGCATCCGGTCTTGGAAATGCCCTTATTCTGGTGAGCAGGAAGGGAAAGGTGACTGTGAAGGTGAAGCAGAATCCGCGGCCGGCCAGGATTTTGTCTGCCGGGAACCTGGCTTCCCGGGAACCGGAACGCGCTGCTTTGCTGTCCCACAACCGGAAGAAGCATTATATCCTGGAGGAGGGAATTCCTGTTCCCTTTCTGGTGGATTTGGGCGTCATGACAAAAGAGGGCAGGGTGGTGAACAGCCGCTATGACAAATACAGGCAGATAAACCGTTTTCTGGAGTTTATAGAAGATATCCTTCCCAACCTGGACCAGGACCGGGAGTCCACCATTATTGATTTTGGATGCGGCAAATCATACCTCACCTTTGCCATGTATTATTATCTGAAGGAACTGAAGGGATATCCGGTGCGGATCATCGGCCTGGACCTTAAGGAGGATGTCATAGAGCATTGCAGCCGCCTTGGACGCCAGTATGGATATGAGGGACTTTCCTTTTGTCATGGGGACATTGCCTCCTTTGAGGGAGTGGAGAAGGTGGACATGGTGGTCACCCTCCACGCCTGTGACCTGGCCACGGATTACGCCCTGGAAAAGGCGGTAAACTGGGGGGCCAGGGTCATTTTATCGGTTCCCTGCTGCCAGCATGAGCTCAACGGGCAGATGGAAAACAGCCTTCTACGGCCGGTACTCCAATACGGCCTGATAAAAGAGCGCATGGCAGCCCTTTACACAGATGCCATCCGTGCCCAGGTTTTGGAATACAGGGGATACAGAACCCAGATACTGGAATTTATAGATATGGAGCATACGCCAAAGAATATATTGATTCGGGCTGTGCGTCAGGGGAAGAAACGGGACAATGGCTTCCAGATACGGGAGCTGGCTGATTTCCTGCATGTGAAGCCCACCGTGGTGGAGCTCCTGGCTCCGGAGCTTTGGGAGTCCGGGGAAAAAACAAAAGACAGCTGATATTGGCAGATATATATGAAAATAAAATGACAGGTCCCCATCCAGGCATTGCATCCGGGGGCCTGTCATTTTGCCTTTTATCTTATAAAATACAGATTGGCTGGTTATATTCATTCAGAACCGGCTTTTCCAGCTTTTCTGAGAGCAGGGTCTGGCGGATATGGGAGGCGTAGATGTCCTGTGAAAACATGTCCAGGGCTGTTCCGGTGAGAATGTGGGGGGCGTCGGCAGTCTTGGTAATCAGCGGAATGGCGGTTTTCTGCTTTACCAGGGCCAGCAGTTCCTGAGACTCTTTCCTGAACCCCAGGATTCTGGCGTATGGGGCACGGCCGGCCTCTTTGTAGGACTGTACCCTGGCATCGGTCAGGCCGAGGACCATGTGAAGAAGGGCGCGGCTGAGCCGGGTATAGGTATACTGGCGTGTCTTAAGCTGTTCGATCCGGCCTTCCCAGCTGACCTGTTTGAGAAGGCAGTGCTCCAGCCGGCGCGCCATTTCCGCCGACATATCCCCGTATTGTGTATAATGCGTTCCTTCCCGCTTCAGGGACAGGAGACAGAAGTTCAGTATCTCTGACAGGTCGTTGGCCTCCAGGACAGGTTCCCGGCCGTACAGGGGCCGGATTTCCGGAGGAATGTGCGTCATGGCCTCAGGCGTCAGTGTTGCATATGGAAACAGGCCCGCTTCCCCGGATGGCCCCCCGGCTTTAAGTGTCCGCCGGATGGCTGAGGCTGAAGCCTGTCCGCCCTCCAGCTCATTGTCGTGGTATCCCTGTCCCCGGCGGCGGATGGTGAACGGAATAAGCGGACTGTCCTGGCGCAGGATGGCCTTGCAGTACTCGATTCCCAGGAGATTGTTGGGGGAGCCCAGGAGTTTGTCCATTTCTTCTCTCTTCAGAGGAAAATCCTTATCTTTGTCCGCCATCTTAAGCAGGGCCTGGCTGCGGGCCTGGGGCCAGCTGAGGCCGCTTCGCAGTCCAATGCTTAGAAGTGAGGAAAAGTCCCCGCCTTCCTTCGCCAGGATACCGGCAGCCGTCCGAATCCTGCGGATATCCCCGTCCTCACTGCCAAAGCACAGGACATCCACTGCCCCCAGTCCTGTGAGCAGGGCCACGCCGCAGGCGGCAAAATCCTCCGCGCTGCTGACCGCAAAGGCGGAGGGAAGCTCCACCACCAGATCCGCGCCGCAGGAAAGGGCCATTCTGGTACGCAGATATTTGCTGTAGACCGCAGGCTCCCCCCTCTGTACAAAATCGCCGCTCATGGCAGCTACGCACCAGTCTGCGCCGGTCCGTTTTTTTGCTTCTTCTATTTGAAATTTATGTCCGCCGTGAAACGGGTTATATTCGGCAATGATGCCGATTACCTTTGCTGGCTGTTCCAAACTATCTGGCTGTCCCAAGTTCCTTTACTCCTGTCCTGATTCGTTCCCGTTTTATTTTATCATATCCATTATATCCGCAAACATCCATTCCGTCCAGACGGCATTTGTTAATCTTCAGTTTATAAATCTATAATAATTAGAACACAGATTCTCCACAATCGTTTCACAATTCCACCATAAATGGCGGCTATATTAATAATTGTAAAAAGCAAGAGCAATTAAAAAACAGCCCTTACAGTTAAATAAAATAGAGAAATGTATGAAAGGAGACTTTGCTATGTACGAGAATGAAAATAAGAATATGAATGGTTTGGGAAATGAAAATATGGAACACAGAGATGTACCTGAAACAACCGTAAACTGGACGATTCCAGGTGATGAGAGGAACCGGCAGGGACAGAATACGCAAGGACACCGGACAATGGAGCCGGAGGCACGCAGCCAGGAGGCGCAGGGTCAGTATTCACAGGATCAGTATTCACAGGCCCAGGAAGGCCAGGGTTCCCGAGAGCAGCATCGAGAGCAGCATACCCAGGGACCAGACGCCGCATTCGGTTCATACGGCAGCCAGACCCGCCGCCAGGACTGCTATGGCGGAAATACTTATCAGGGATATCCGGGAGGCGGCGATAAGCAGCGCAATCACTCCAATAAAGGACGATTTGTTAAAAGAGCGGCAGGAATTACAGCGGCAGCGGTCCTCTTCGGAGCCGTATCAGGCGGAGTCATGACAGGTGTGAATTACCTGGGGAACCGGCTCACAGGCGCATATGGAACCGCGGGCACATTAGCCGGGACGCAGGCTCAGAACCAGATAGCACAGGCGGCACCGGCCAATGCACAGGCGTCTGCAAACCAGGGCGCCACGGCAGTATCCGCTGTTACCGATGTGTCGGGTATCGTGGAAAATGCCATGCCGTCCATTGTGGCCATCAATGATACCATGACCGTGGAGCAGCGCGACTTCTTCGGAATGCCCCAGACCTATACAGCCCAGAGCAGCGGTTCCGGCATCATTGTGAACCAGACTGACACGGAACTTCTCATTGCCACCAATAACCATGTGGTGGACGGAGCTTCCGATTTAAAGGTTACATTTGTTGACAACAAGGATGTGAGCGCAGCGGTAAAGGGAACGGATTCAGCATCTGACCTGGCAATCATCGCAGTGCAGTTAAAGGATATCCCCTCCGATACCATGAGCAAGATTAAGGTGGCCACTCTGGGCAATTCAGATGATATCAAGGTGGGGCAGCAGGTCATCGCTATAGGAAATGCCCTTGGATACGGTCAGTCCGTCACCGTGGGATATGTAAGCGCCCTGGACCGTGAGATTACAGATGAAAAAGGAATTAACAGGACCTTCATCCAGACAGATGCAGCCATCAACCCGGGCAACAGCGGCGGCGCCCTTATTGATTTAAACGGAAACGTCATCGGCATCAACGCCGCCAAGACAGCTTCCACAGAAGTGGAGGGGATGGGCTTTGCCATTCCGATTTCAAAGGCCCAGGATATCTTAAACAGCCTGATGACAAAGAAAACGCGTGTGGCTGTATCCGAGGATGCCCAGGGCTATCTGGGAATACAGGGAACCAACATTGACGCTGCCACATCCCAGATGTACGGCATGCCGGTGGGAATCTATGTCTATAAAATCGTGGAGGGCGGAGCAGCCTCATCCTCTGATTTAAAGGAAAAGGATATTATCACCAAGTTTGACGGCCAGTCCGTTACCAGCATGGAAGAACTGAAGCAGATGCTCACCTACTATGAGGGCGGAGCAGCCGTTACACTCACAGTACAGTCCCTGGTGGACGGGGCATACGTGGAGCACGACGTGCAGGTGACTCTGGGAACCAAGCCGGCCGCCCAGAGCTGATGAACCGGTAACGGATAGTACTGTTTTATGGGTTTGACTGTGCATAAGGTGAATTAAGAAACATTTGCAAAAAAATTACAGATCTTAACTGAAAAATGTGCTATACTAACGTATATAAACTCGCCAAGGAGGTACAGCTTATGAAATTAGTGTATGCTATTGTGAGAAATGATAATGAAGATGATGTTGTAAGCCAGCTGACCCAGCATCATTACAGTGTTACAAGACTTTCCACCACAGGAGGTTTCCTGAAAAAGGGAAATACAACCTTGATGATTGGTGCAGAAGATGATAAGGTACAGGAAGTGATTGATGTGATTAAGCAGGAATGCGGACAGCATCAGAAGTTAACGGTCAACATGCCTTATATATCAGGCACCACCATGGTAAATTACGCAACTATGCCCATGACAGTTGATGTGGGCGGCGCCACTATCTTTGTGATTAACGTGGACCGTTACGAGAAAATTTAATCATCAGATACCTGAATCCGCGGACCGGCAATCATTTGGTCCGCGGATTTTTTGTGTTTTCTGTGCTTCACGGCAGGCGGTTTGGCTATCGCCGCCCGCCGCCCCGCCAGAAAAGGTGGAAAATAAACACAGAAAGACCTCAGGTATACGAAAAAGTGCAATATTTGGATAAAATCGGCTTGTATCTCCAATTCTGTCAGTATATAATAAAGACGTATGCTTAAATACACCAAGGAAAGGGGTAAATTATCATGGGATTTATCGATTTAGTTAAAGCTCGTGCCAGGGCTGACAAAAAGACCATAGTACTGCCAGAGTCTATGGACAGGAGAACCTGGGAGGCGGCCGAAACGATATTAAAAGAGGACATCGCCAATCTGATCATCATAGGAACACCGGAGGATATTGCAGACCACAGCAAGGGACTGGATGTATCAGGAGCAACAGTGATCAATCCTCAGACCTATGAGAAGACTCAGGAGTATATTGATTTATTTGTAGAGCTGAGGAAATCAAAGGGAATGACACCGGAAAAGGCAAAGGAAATCATCATGTCCGATTATGCCTACTACGGCTGTCTTATGATTAAAAACGGAGATGCAGACGGACTGGTGTCCGGTGCCTGCCACTCCACGGCCGACACATTAAGGCCATGTCTGCAGATTGTAAAGACAAAGCCAGGCACAAAACTGGTATCTGCATTCTTCCTCATGGTAGTTCCGGACTGCGAATATGGAGCAGAGGGAACCTTTATTTTTGCCGATTCAGGACTGAACCAGAATCCGAATCCGGAAGAGCTGGCAGCAATCGCCAAATCATCTGCTGATTCATTTGAACTGCTGGTACAGAAGGAAGCAAGGGTTGCCATGCTGTCCCATTCTACCAAGGGTTCTGCAAAGCATCCTGACGTGGACAAGGTAGTGGAAGCCACCAGAATCGCAAAGGAGCTTTATCCGGAGCTTAAGCTGGACGGGGAACTCCAGTTAGATGCAGCCCTTGTACCGGAGGTTGCTTCCTCCAAGGCGCCGGGCAGCGAAGTGGCAGGCAAGGCAAATGTACTGATGTTCCCGGATCTGGATGCCGGTAATATCGGATACAAGCTGGTTCAGAGACTGGCCAAGGCAGAGGCTTACGGCCCTGTTACCCAGGGAATTGCAAAGCCGGTTAACGATTTGTCCAGGGGTTGTTGTGCAGATGATATTGTGGGTGTAGTAGCAATTACGGCCGTTCAGGCACAGGCTGAATAAGCCGGAATAAAGGAGGAGATATCAATGAATATTTTAGTTATTAACTGCGGGAGCTCATCATTAAAGTACCAGCTGATTAATTCAGCATCAGAGGCTGTACTTGCAAAGGGACTTTGCGAAAGAATCGGTATTGAGGGAAGCCAGATTACCTACCAGCCGGCAGGAGGAGAGAAGGAAGTAACGGTTTCTCCTATGCCTACCCATACCCAGGCCATTCAGATGGTATTAGATGCCTTGACCAATGATAAGACAGGCGTGATTAAGAGCCTGGATGAAGTAGGGGCAGTGGGACACAGAATCGTTCATGGAGGAGAGGCATTTACCGCATCTACCCTGATTACAGAAGAGGCTGTTAAAGCAATTGAAGAGTGCAGCGATTTGGCGCCTCTGCACAATCCTGCAAACCTGATCGGCATCCGTGCCTGCCAGGAACTGATGCCCAACACACCAATGGTAGGTGTGTTTGATACAGCGTTCCACCAGACCATGCCGGAGAAGGCATACCTGTACGGACTTCCTTACGAGTATTATGAGAAATACAAGGTTAGAAGATACGGCTTCCACGGGACAAGCCACAGCTATGTATCAAAGAGAACTGCAGAAGTTCTTGGACGTCCTTATGACTCCCTTAAAACAGTGGTTTGCCACCTGGGCAACGGCTCCAGCATCTCAGCTGTCCTCAACGGAAAATCCGTGGACACCAGCATGGGACTGACTCCATTGGAGGGACTTGTGATGGGAACCAGAAGCGGCGATGTGGATCCCGGCGCCCTGCAGTTCATCATGCACAAAGAGAATATGGATATTGACCAGATGTTAAACGTGCTGAACAAGAAGTCCGGCGTATACGGTATGTCCGGTGTTTCCAGCGACTTCCGCGATGTGGAGAACGCTGCAAATGACGGCAATAAGAAGGCAGAGGTTGCTCTGGAATCATTTGCTTACCGGGTAGCTAAATACGTGGGAGCATACGCAGCTGCAATGAGCGGTGTGGACGCAATTGCCTTCACCGCAGGCGTGGGTGAGAATGACAAGATTACCAGAAAGAAAGTGTGCGAGTATCTGGGATTCCTGGGAATTGAAATTGACGACGAGGCCAATTCCAAGAGGGGACAGGAAATCGTAATTTCTACTCCTGATTCCAAGGTAAGCGTACTGGTTATTCCTACCAACGAGGAGCTGGCAATTGCCAGAGAAACACTTGCGTTAGTGAAATAAGTATAACGGAGTGGTAAAAAGCTGGCGTACATGTGATTTTAATACATGTACGCCGGCTTTTGTCCTGGTTTCCGGGATGGCGGTCAATGGCCTGGGACAGGACATCGGATAATATAAATAACAAAATCCGGCAATACTCTCCAGGTACACACCGGTATGCAAAACAGTACACAACTTCTGGAAAAAAAACGGAAATATAGTTGACAAAATGTGCAATGGTATGTATAATGCAAGAGATGCGTATTAGGAGGTTAATATGCTAATTAACTTATCTGAGCTGTTTCCCGTTGAGGGAAAGTCCAAAACATATACGCCTGAGCTTGAGATGACCCAGTTCAGGCTGGCCGACACTGTATACGACATTGCAGAAAAGGGACCGTTGTCATTGGTGATAACAAATCGGGGAAATAAGAAGCTGGCTTTAGCGGGAACCATTGATTTGGTTTTGATTATGCCATGTGCCAGATGCCTTGACCCGGTGAGAGTTCCTTTCCATCTGGAAATTGACCAGGAACTGGACATGAACCAGAGTGATGAAGAACGAGTGGAAGACCTGGACGAGCAGCCCTACGTAAATGGTTATAAACTGGATATCGACCAGCTGGTTGGTAATGAGTTAACCTTGAACCTGCCTATGGCGGTTCTCTGCAGCGATGACTGTAAGGGAATCTGTGATAGATGTGGCACAAATCTCAACCATGAGACTTGTGACTGCGATAATAGGCCACTTGACCCAAGGATGTCAGTTATCCAGGATATTTTTAAACAGTCGAAGGAGGTGTAAACCATGTCTATCTGTCCAAAGAATAAATCTTCTAAAGCTAGAAGAGACAGCCGTAGAGCAAACTGGAAGATGAGCGCTCCAAATCTGGTAAAGTGCAGCAAGTGCGGTGCCCTGATGATGCCTCATAGAGTTTGCAAGGCTTGCGGTTCTTATAACAAGAGAGAAATCGTCAGTGTTGAAGATTAATCCTAAGCAAGCTTAAATTTGTGAAAAGTGATTAAATACGCGGCCTTTTGGGGATACCCAGGGGGCCGTATATTTTTGTAATCCGGGATACACCTATAAGAAGCCGCTTCCATCCTATGAATGTTAGGACGGT
>OMGF01000867.1_pt1 | contig 23920 bp, 24 predicted proteins | sample 1645861 | NCBI WGS metagenome assembly OMGF01 (sample SAMN05578586, study PRJEB25193) | human gut metagenome | biome: Human Microbiome; feature: human-associated habitat; material: feces | host: Homo sapiens | place: USA:Birmingham
ACAACCATAAACGCTCGTTAAAAGCGTCATTCTATATCGCCATACAAGACGATTGCGTAAGGAAGAACCCTTTTGATTTCAAATTAAGTGAAGTCCTAGAAAATGATACAAAAGAGAAAGTGGCATTGACAGAGGAACAAGAACAAACCCTACTGTCATTCATCAAGACGGACAATGTGTATCATAAGTATTTTGATGATGTGCTGATACTGTTGAAAACTGGACTTCGTATCTCGGAACTGTGCGGACTGACAGTAGCCGATATTGATTTCAAGAATGAAGTTGTGATTATCGACCACCAGTTATTAAAAAGCAAGGAACAAGGCTATTATATTGAAACGCCTAAGACAAAGAGCGGAACAAGGCAAGTGCCATTAAGCAAGGAAACGATACAAGCATTTCAACGAGTGATGAAGAAACGCCCAAAGGCAGAACCATTTGTGATAGACGGACGGAACAACTTCTTATTTGTCAATCATAAGGGCAAGCCGAAAGTTGCCATTGATTATAACGCCTTATTTATCCGCATGGTAAAGAAATACAACAAGCACCATAAGGATAACCCCTTGCCACATATCACACCACATACACTACGCCATACATTCTGCACAAGATTGGCAAGCAAGAACATGAACCCGAAAGATTTACAGTATATCATGGGGCATTCAAATATCAGTATCACAATGAACTGGTACGCTCATGCGTCCATAGATACCGCAAAATCAGAGGTTCAGCGTCTAATTGCATAGAAGTATTTACCACGATTTTAACCACGCTTGATAGCGAAAATATAAGAAGATAGACCTAGATATGTGAGGTTTACCACAAAAGCAAAATGCCCGTAGAGCCGATAAAATAAGGCTTTGCGGACATTTAAGAAGATATAAAAAGATAGTCAAAAAGACATATATAATTTGTAAGTAAATTATTAGGGCAGACGCACTATTCGGAAGAAAAGCAAAATGATATTATCATAACCATTTGGGCTTTTATACATGGCGTTACTTCATTAGCCACCATGAATAATGTAAATTATGATAATGATTGGAGAGAGAAGGTCATTGATTTTATGGACGTTTTTCAACTTTCCTTTTTAGATAATACGGGAGAAAAAATATGATAGGGATTTATTTTAGCGGAACAGGAAATACAAAATATTGTTTAGAAAACTTTGTTGCTCTATATGATAGGAATATTGAAATAACCCCTTTAGAAGATACAGGTACAATGGAAAAAGTTACATATCATAAAGACATTATTTTTGCTTATCCAATCTATTACAGTAATTTGCCTAAAATTGTACGGGATTTTATCTGCGAAAATTCTGATATATGGAAAGGAAAACGTGTTTTCATTATTGCAACAATGGGACTGTTTAGCGGCGATGGTGCGGGCGTATCTGCAAGATTGTTCGAGAGATACGGCGCACAGGTATGGGGTGGACTTCATCTGAAAATGCCGGATTGTATTTGTGATGTAAAAGCCTTAAAGTGTACTCCGGCTCAAAATAAGCAAATTGTTATACAAGCAGAAGAACGCATAAAATCAGCGGTGTGTAATTTGAAAAATGGTACTCCAACTAAAGACGGTTTGGGATTTTTATGCCATATTGCAGGGCTTTTGGGACAGCGGCTTTGGTTTTACCATAAAACACAAGAATATTCAAACAAAATACAGATAGATACCGACGCTTGTATAAAGTGCGGGAAATGTGCATTGGTGTGTCCTATGAATAATTTGTCATTATCCAAATGTAAGATTGTAGCAAACGGACGGTGTACCTTATGTTATCGGTGCGTAAATCAATGTAGCGAGAAAGCAATTACTATTTTGGGGAAACAAGTGATTTTCCAATACTCTGTTTATGATTTCCATTGAAAGCCTTTTCCGTTCCGTTCTTTTCCATTCCGGCGGCTCTGCCGCTTTGCTTTGCCCCCAAGGAGAGGGATTAGGGAAAGGATAGGAAGGGAATGTGTAAAACGCTTAGATGATATTTTATACTTCTACCCTCAAAAATGACGTTCTATTGCGTAACAAAGTGAAGATAGAAAAACAGAGAGCCGACCACTATTGAAAGTGATTAACTCTCTGTTTGCACCCTGTTTGTCAGCGTTAGTTATAAGTTGTTGTGAATACTTCCTTATCAGCGTAAAACTAAGTGTTTTGATTATTTTTGCTGGGCGATGTCCCACGGCTAGGGTGACGAAAGTCCACATAAAAGAAAAATGATACGTCCCAGCATTAAAAAGGGGACATTTAAAAGATGAGCAAACGACGTATTCTGGTTTTTATTTTTTTAGTGCTGCTTGAGATTTTCTATTCATCTGTATATATAAGTGAACACAAACGTTCTCTGGAAACACTGGAATTCCAAAAGGATGGGAAGCCCATAGAAGATGCAGATGAGATTCCTCAGGAAGCAAAGGCGCTGATGGAAGAATACAGAGAAGCAAAACAGAGTGAGATTCTGTACATAAAGGTTTCCAGGATAATGTCAGTTTTCGTGCTGGTTTCTCTGGTTATCTGCTATATCCGCAATGATAAGACCGAAAAGCAGAAAAAAGATCGGATACTATAAAGTTGTCAATTTCATATACGAAAGAAGGAACGGTTATGAAGAAAAAAGCAACCACAGCAGCTATTATAATTGGAACGGCATTATCCGTTTCACTCCCCGTCTACGGTGCACAGTGGAAGCAGGACAGTACGGGCTGGTGGTATGAGCAGGATAATGGTTCTTATCCAGCCGGCGGTTGGGAGCTGATTTCTGGAAACTGGTATTATTTTAATGGATCAGGCTACATGCAGACCGGGTGGATTGAGTCGAATGGAGAATGGTATTACTGTGCGCCTACAGGCGAAATGCTGCATGATACCACTCAGACAATAGACGGGGTATCATATACGTTTCAGTCTAGCGGAGCATGGCTGCAGCAGGAAACAGCCCCGGCGGTATCCATTACAAAGGAGCAGGCAGAGCAATGGTTTTATGCGACGTATGCAATCATTGCAAATGAAACGGGATGGAATCAGGAGTATTTTGTAAGCACCCCGGAAAAATACGCAGGTGATGCCAGGACCAGGCTGGAAATGGCATGGGGGATAACAGACCGCGCATCTGCTGATTCTACTATTAACTGGCTTTTGACCTCAGGCCACCGCTCCGGATTTCAGGAAGAAATGGGATTGCTTTCTTATATGGGATACCTGAATGGAACGGAACAGCAGATCGAGGAGCAGTATAAGGATAATGAATTCGTTAAGGATATGCTCCTTGCGTATAAACGCGGAGGAGAAGGAGCAATCGACGGCTGGGATTACTGCAGGGCCATGCAGGTATTGAGAGAGTGTTATCTGGCAGAGTATTATACGGAGACAGAAATGCTGGATCAGATGCTCTCAGCCGCAAAAACGATCCAGGCACGTTTTGTCTCATGGGATGATATGGCGGAGAGCTATATGAGAGGATATGAGTATTGGAACAACTCGCCGGATAAGTACAGGACGAGGAAAAACCTGTATAAGAAGCTGAAACAGGAGACCTCCTTCTATGCGGTAGACTGGAATCTGCCATTGGGAAAAGCGTGGTAGGAAGTGCTTATAATAACAAAATACCGTTACCAGAGATTTGCATTATAAAATATGGTGTATCGAAATTGGTGAATTTTCACATGATACGTGGTATAAGTTGATGATTGTATCTTTGGGGACAAAATATCAAAAACTTCTTAATGAAATATTATCATAGATATGCAGCAGTCATGCTTACTGAATAATCTGTTTTATCATCACTTATTGGAAAGCGGAGTTGATGCTGACCATATCATTCGCATTGCTTTTGACTCAGCCGATGATCTTTGTCTGATTGGCGAAAGCCTGATTCAGATTGAAAAGGAAAAGCGTGGAGTTGACCCTGAAAAGTTCATGGCATATATCCGTTCCAAAGTTGCAGGTGAAGGAATGTATTATCTGCTGCTTGATGAAATTCAGATGCTGGATTGTTTTGAAGCTGTTCTGAATGGTTATCTTCGTAAAGATAATATGGATGTATTTGTGACTGGAAGTAGCGCAAAACGCCTGTCCAAAGATATAGCTACCGAGTTCACTGGTCTGGTGACGAGAGTCCTATATATCCCCTGAGTTTGTGTCCATTTACAACGGTGATAAGTACAAGGGATTATCTGAATATATGCTATACGGCGGTATCCCTCTGGTTGTCCTTCGTGAGGGAGCAAACGATAAGGCAGCTGCATTACAGAATCTGTTCAATGAGATTTATCTTCGAGATATTACCAAACGTAACCGAGTGAAGAACATTGGAGAACTGGAAGATCTGCTGAATATTCTTTCTTCTGCCATTGGTTCGCTGACTAATCTGGAAAAACTGAAGAATATTTTTAAGACAGTAAAGAAATCCAGAATTACTTTCGCTACCATTAAGAAATATCTGGATTATTTTGAGGACTCTTTTCTGATTAAATCAGCACAAAGATATGACATTAAAGGAAAGGCACATATCGAAACTCTAAAGAAATATTATTTTTCCGATCTTGGACTTCGCAATGCCAGAATCAATTTCCGTCAGTTCGAGCAGACCCATTCTATGGAAAATGTAATTTATAACGAACTTCGTACGCGTGGATGTAGGTGTAATACCGATTGCAGATTGAGATCAGGATGGTAAGGTTATCCGCAAACAACTTGAAGTTGATTTTGTATGTAATCTTGGCTCTTCCAGATACTATATTCAGTCAGCATACTTGCTACCAGATGAAGCGAAGCGTACTCATGAATGACTTCCTTCTTGATTCGCAGATTCTCGAAAAGTAAACAATGTATGTTGGTACAGACTATATTACATTGACAAACACACTAATGCTGTATATACAAATAAAAAGAAATGTTGATACGATATTAGCACAGGTAAAAGCGTGGGGAAATAGCCAGGGTATCCGGATCCCTCAGGTGATTTTAAAAGCAACAAAAATCAAAACGAATAATTTTTTAGAGATCGAAGTAGTGAATGACGAAATCGTTCTCAGAAAAAAGAATCGCCACCTCACATTAGCTGAATGTATTACAAAGTCTGGTGGCGCTTTAGAATATGTATCTGAATATGACTGGGGCGAGGCAGTAGGAAGAGGGATATGGTAATATGTTCTCGATTGAACAAGGAGATATTTTAAAAATTGAACACATTAAAGGTTACGTATTGGTAGTAAGCAACAATATATTTAACCAATACGAAAATGTAATTGTGCGTCCTATATCCAAAAACCAGCATGAGACAACACTCCATATTCTAATTGAAACTCTGGAAACAAAAAGGACTGTATGGTGTGAACAGTTAAAGTTGATGGATCCTCGAGTGCGGGGCTTTTCCGAAGTCAGTTTCTGGGAATCACATCGGTTCCAGATTGGACCGATACTGAAATCGGGAAAATCACATGAAATAGTAGTTACCGGCGATGCCGTGAATATTTATATCAATGCGAAAATTGAGTTTGGAATGATAAAATATCGGCCTTTTAAGATTAGCGAGAAAATACGAATCTTGGAAGGCCGGTATTTTATTTCTGGATATCCGACAAACTTGGGTCACATCTCAATATCAGTTTTTAGATTATTTATGGGTTGTTTATCATCCATATTTCCATTGCCATTTGCGTCCATGGCAAGAATGGCCTCAGCCACAGCTTTTCCAAGTCGCAGATGGCTTTCAGGAGTGAAATGAATCCCATCAGCATCTCCGGCCTCAGCGTACAGACCGGCATCAAGATAACCGCAGTAGTACTCTTTGGCGGCTTCTTTGTAGGTGGAGGCAAAATGGTGAGAGAGTGTTACACCAGCTTCACAGCCATATTTTTCGGATACTTCTGGACGTCCTTTAGCCATTTTGATGGGGGGAGGCGCTACTACCAGGATTTTCGCAGGCTGATTTTCGGTACCGCATTCTGGAATGGAACGAATTAACTTGATCAGACAAATCAGACCGTCTGTCAGATGCTCTTTGGCAAATGGTGTTTTATGCATTTTGGGCTGGAGGTCGTTGGTTCCCAGCATCAGGACTACATAATCTAAGGGTCTGTGACTTAAGAGGCAGGGATGAAGATACGCATCTCCCAGACGATAGGTTTCGTTAGATTCCGGATGATATATGGTGGTACGTCCGCCAAGTCCTTCTTCAATCAAGATCCAGGAATCGTCACTTTGGCTGTGATTTAAGTAGTTAGCCATGACACAGGGCCATCTGGTATGTTCATCGTACCTCTCTGACGGAAGTGGAGAAGCTTCCCATCTGGGAATGACTCCCCAAGTATTGGAATCACCGAAACATAGAATTCTTCGCTGCATAGTTATCCTTCTTTCTATTCATAATCTGTCTGATATGTTATACGAATTCAAGCGCTTAGTCAATAGATTTTTGAGCAAAAATTACAAGAGTTTCCCTGCGGACAAAATTATGTATTGGGCGACATGAATATAAAGAGAAGCTAATAAAAACAAAAATAAGCAAAACATACAACAAAAGTAAAAAAAGAGCACAAAATGTAAAATTAGTGATATATCTATTCCACGTACAGACTATTATAATAAGACCATAAGAAAAGTTTAGAAAAATTTCAGAAAAATAAAAGGGGAGATTCACATGAAGAAATTCTACAGGCAACTCTATCGTCAGAGATACCTAATCCTTATGATGCTTCCAGGTCTTTTATGGTTTTTAATCTTTAAGTATTGTACCTACGCAGGATTGGAACTGGCTTTTACCAACTATGGGTTTAAAAAATCCGTTGATTTTGTAGGCCTTCGGAACTTTAGTCGTCTGTTTAAATCAGCACAGTTCTGGACAGCTTTTAAAAACACTATAGTCATCAGCATCTGTAATATTGTGTTCTATTTTCCATTTCCAATCATTATTGCATTGCTGATCAATGAGTTACGGTCTTTGAAGGCGAAACGTGCGGTACAGTTTATGATCTACATTCCGTATTTTTTCTCCTGGGTAGTAGTAGGAACCATTTTTGTGAATATTCTTTCTCCATCCAGTGGTGTGGTAAACCAAATTTTAAAAATGCTGGGACAGGATCCAATCTACTTTATGGCAGATCCGAAATGGTTTCGTACGGTACTGATTGCTTCTTATATCTGGCGACAAATGGGATATGGTGCAGTAATTTATGTGGCAACACTTTCCACCGTAGACCCACAGCTTTATGAGGCAGCTGCCATTGATGGATGTAATAAATGGAAACAGGTATTTTTCATTACCCTTCCTTCCATTAGACCGACTATTGTGACTATGCTTCTTTTGAATTTGTCCCATGTGCTGCTGATTTTTGAGCAGATCATGGTTATGTACAATGCTTCTGTATATTCCGTCAGCGATGTACTTCAGACGTATACATACCGAGAAGGAATTCTTTCTGGAAATATAGCTTATGGAACAGCCATCAGCTTATTTACTGGTATTGTCAGTCTGGTTCTGGTTATGAGTACCAACTGGATCTCCAAGCATTTCCTTGAAGATTCCATTCTGTAGGAGGAGTAGAAACTATGGCAAAAAAGAAATCAACCGCGATTCGGGAATCAAACGCAAGAAAAGCCTTTCGGATTGTCAATGGACTATTTCTTACACTGGTCTGCATCATTGTTGTGATTCCAATCTGGAATGTTGTTGTAACGTCCTTTGCACAGGATAAAGATGTTATGGGTGGTGTATACCTGTTGATTCCTAAGTCCTTTACCTTGAAAAATTATATTAAGATTTTTAACAGTGGTTACATGAGAGGATTTTATAACTCCATGTTTATAGCAGTTGTCGGAACTGTTATCGCTATGATGATCACGGTTCCACTGGGATATGCATTAGCCCAGAAGAAACTAATGGGAAGAAAGATTATCATGAGACTGATCAGTATCACCTTGGTATTTGATGCAGGAATCATGCCGTTCTATATTTTAATCAAGACATTAGGATTGATTGATTCCCGATGGTCATTGATTCTGCCATTTGCAGTGTCATCCTTTAACTTAATTATTGTGAAGAATTTTATGACTTCCATTCCCGAGAGCTTAATAGAGGCTGCAGAGTTGGACGGTTGCAATGATTTGATGACGCTAGTGAAGGTGGTAATTCCACTTTCTGTGCCAATTCTTTCTGCAGTTACCTTGTTTTACTTTGTATCCTTCTGGAACCGTTACACAGAAGCAGTAATGTTTATCAATAACAGCTCCAAATACACCTTACAGGTTATGCTACGTGCATTGGTATTCCAGAGCGATGGCTCTTTAGGTGAAGGTAATATCGTCTATGACAATATGAAAATGGCAGTTATGGTACTAGGCATGCTTCCGGTACTAGTCATTTATCCATTTGTTCAGAAACACTTCGTATCTGGCCTGATGTTAGGTGGCGTAAAAGAATAAGGTCATAATTCAGACTGTGGGGACAGTCCGAAAATGATAAAATAACCATACACAATGTATGAAGGAGGAAAAAAATGAAAAAAAGACGAATAGCACTGGCATTGGCAGCAGTCATGGCAGTAGGTTGTGTTGCAGGCTGCAGTAGTAAATCTGACACTAAGACAACTGCTGCAATGGGAGGCAGCGAGGCTGCGGTAGAAGCGCCGGAAGAGAGAACAAAATTGACTATCTGCTCTGCAGATAACACCTTTGGTTTAAGTACAGATCCGGATATGCAGCAGGCAGTGATCGATATGCTGAATGAGAAAGCGAACGTAGACCTGGAGGCGATCATTCCTCCAATCAGTAGCTATAATGATAAACTAGAAACCATGATGGCAGGCGGTGATGTACCGGATATTTTTTCTATTTCCCAGGCCATGACAAGACTTCCGAATTACGTTGCAAGAGAGCAAGTTATGCCCTTAGGTGACCTGATCGCAAAATCTGAGAAGCTTTCCGCCATTGACCAGTCCTACTATGATGCTCTGGCGATTGATGGTGTAGTATATGATGTTCCGTACTACTATCCAAGAGTAAAATGCTTATTCTTGCGAAAAGATATCATGGAAAAGTATGACATTAACTTAAGCACAACTCCAACCACAGAGGAGTTTATGACTGAAATGAGCAAGTTAAAAGGAACTGACATCATTCCTTTCAGCTTTCCGAAATGGATCGACAACTTCCAGTATTTTATGAACTCTTTTGGTGCATATGCTGGTGTCTATAAGAATGCAGACGGCACTTATGTAGACGGTATGCAGGAGCCACAGATGATTGATGCATTAAACTACTTAAGAGATCTGTACACCAATGGTGTCATTGATCAGGAGTTTATCACAACTGAGAACGCAACCATGCGTGAATATGTATATACAGGCAAAGCAGCATGTGATATCGACTATGTTTCCAACTACTCTAACTATGTGATTCAGTCTGAAGCAGCTGGCGCAGCAACCGACGTGCAGCCAATTTACATGGTAGTTGGTCCGGATGGCAAGGGCGGTGGCTTAAACGAGTCCATCCAGACTGCTTGGTGCATTTCTTCTGAGTGCAAAGACCCAGAGGCAGCTATGAGAGTCATCGAAGCATTAGTAACTGATCCGGAGATACATGCAGCATTTTACAATACAGGTGTTGAGGGCGTTCATTATACCATCGAGGATGGTCAGGCAGTTGCAACTGAGAAAGCAGCAAACTCCGGTTACTCTATCAAATACAACTATTTAACAGATTCTTTCATTTCTGACTTCTCTTCTCTGTTATATCAGCCAGATGAGAAGACCCAGGAGACCCTGGAAGTTCAGAGAGGTTATGTAGAAGAAGCTATGGACTTAAGAGGTGACAAGCAGATGATTCCATCTGGCGTTTCTACTCTGTATGATGAAACAGCAGCTTCCATCACGAATACCTGGAAAGAAGTTGTTTCTCAGATTGTTCTTGGATCTACCAGCGTAGAAGATGGATTAAAATCTTATAAGAATTTCTGGGACAGCGTGGATGGCGATACCATGTTAGAAGAATTAAACGGACAGTAGGCAATCAAAACATGTGGCCGGAAGACCTGGTTCTTCCGGCCTGTTTGTTTCTAAGAAAAAGAGGAACTTAAATTAACAGTTTTATTGAAAAGCGTGGTATTATAAAACATAGAAATGACGGGGGTATTACACCATGAAAAACGACAGAAGAAAAAAAATCCGTCCGATTTACGTGAGCTTCTTAGCCACGCTTTTGATAGCGGCCTTTCTGCTAAATCTGGTCTATTTGATGTATTTTTCATACAGCGCAAGAAAATTAGATCAGGAAGAACGGGCGCGAAGTTTAAATCAGACGGTGTATTATGTAAATCACTACATTGGAGAATTAGAAAATGGCGCTAATCTATTGTCTATTTCTTCTTCTATACAGAAACTACTGACGCACCGGATCAAAAAGAATTATCTTGATTATCTGGATTGTACTGAAGCAATTTCAGGATATACCATGACAGTTCCGAAAATTTACCGTGTTGATTTTTACACGGCTCCCAGCCGAACTCTAGTGACTTCTTCGGAAGGAGTTTTTTATGATTTAATGCCACAAGAGAGGGAAATTTACGAACAATATATGGAATCGGATGAGAATTGGTTCATGGATATTCATTATGTAGGTAAGGAACCAAGGCTGGTAAGCAAGATCAGAAATGATGAGTATGTTAGTCTGATAAAGCCTGTATATTCTAAGTATACAGGAAAAAAGACCGGAGTTCTATGCATTTCTGTCTGTATAGCAGAATTAGAACTGCTAATGCCACAGACGACAGATTCTTCAGAGGGTGTCTGTATGTATTATAAAGGAGAAGCGGTTCTAGGAACAGAGAACTATCCACCTGGAGTCCAGCGGATCGAACAGGCCTCCGATTACATGGATATGAACTTTGCCTATGACTATATACCTGCGGCTGTGGGAATTTTTAACTGGAAATATACAGTTACCATGATGTTTATCATTGTATTTTTTACGGGAATTTTCCTGGCTATTGTGCGTATTTCTGAGCGGAGGATGTTTGATCCGGTCAAACAATTATTGGATGGGTTCCATCAGATGGAAAAAGGCAATTTTGACCTGAGACTGACCCAAAAACGGAATGATATTTTTGAAGAGCTGTTTTATGGATTTAACCATATGGCAGAGCAGCTTCAGAAGATGATCGATCAGTTGTCAGAAGAACGAGCTCATCGAAATGAGATTAAATTTCGGCTATTACAGATGCAGATTAAGCCCCATTTCCTTTACAACCTGTTCAATAACATGATCTGGATGATGGAACAGAAGGATTACGAAAAACTGGAGATTCTGATTCAGTCAACAGCCAGGTATTATAAGACTGCTTTGAACTTCGGAAACCGAGATATCCTTTTGATGGATAATCAGAAGCAATTGGAATGTTATGGAGAGATTCAAAAGATCCGTTTTGGCAACCGTTTCACCTTGCAAGTGGATTTTCCAGAGGAACTTCAGTTTTATTCCATTCCTAATCTATTATTGCAGCCCCTGGTAGAAAATGCTATCGTTCATGGAGCAGATGGAACTGAAAAAATCTGTCATATCCAGGTATCAGCCAGAGCAGAAGAATCATATCTGGTATTGACTGTGACAGACAACGGCCGTGGTATTACCCAGGAGGAACTGGTGGATATCCGGCGAGAAGTGGCCAATTATGAGGAAGATGGCAAGAAATATGTGGCATTGGTGAATATTTCTGCCCGGCTTCATACTCTTTACAAAGGCCTTGCGGATTTCCACATTGACAGCAATTTGAGTGAAGGAACCAGGGTTATTTTGAAACTCCCATTGGAAGAGGTGAATAAAACATGTATCGTCTAATCATAGCAGATGATGAGAGAATTGTGTTAACTGGAATTAAAAATACTATCGATTGGGCTTCCATGGATGTGGAAGTGATCGCTACAGCCCAGGATGGAAAAGAGCTTTATCAGAAAGCGGTGGAATATGCTCCGGATATTGCCCTTGTGGATATTCGGATGCCGGGAATGGATGGCTTAACTGCTATTGAGAAGTTAAGGCCGATTCTGAAGAATTGTCAGTTTATCATTTTTACGGCATACGAAGATTTTTCTTATGCCAAGAGAGCTCTGGAACTGGGTGTCATGGCTTATATCACAAAGCCGGTTCTGAAAAATGAAGTTATCGAGAAGGTTTCCCTTGCAGTGAAGCGCATAAAAGAGTGGGAAAGCAGGAAAATGGGAGAGGGAAAAAGAAACATTTCTGAGGCAGCTGAGAAGGTACATAGTCAGGAACAGCCAGTTGCTATTGACCAGATCAAGAGGTATATGCAGGCTCATGTGGATTCGGACTATTCGTTGATAGATGTGGCAGAATATATGCAAATGAATCCAGCATATTTAAGTCGCTATTTTAAAGAAAAAACTCATGAAACATTTATGGAATATGATAAAAAGCTGAAGATGGATCGGGCGGCGCAACTGCTTTTATCTACTAATATGAAGACCTATGAGATCGCCAATCAGCTGGGATATAAAAGTGTTCAGCATTTTTCGAGGATTTTTAAGGAATATTATAATTATACACCAATGGAATATCGGCAAAGGAGGAACGTGCAATGAAAAATGTGGTATTGAGCAACGAAGATTTTCAGGATTTTCCCATTGGGGAATTCCCCTATGACAAAGACCATACAGCTATGGGAGAATATCAGTATGTGGTAGAGAACGGCTATCATGGCAACTGGGTAGACATGGTCTGCAACTATACATACAACGGAACCGGTCCAACCTGGCTGATCACGGAGCGTGATGGAAGGCATTTTATAGAGTCCATGCGAATCGAAAAAAATCGACCTCACCGAATGTTCCCGACTTTGGAAATTGGAAAACACCAGTGGAAGGATTATGAGGTGTCAGCTTCTATCAAACGTCTCTCGCAGAAGGGTATGGCAGGACTGGTGTTTAGCATGAATCACAGTATTGACACTTTGGTATTTTATCTGGATGGAAAAGACAAAGCAGCAGTGGCTTATCGCCATAAAGAAAAAGTTCGGGTCTTAAAAGAAGTTTCTTTTCCGCATGGCTGCGATCAGGAATATCGTCTGAAAGTAGATTGTGATGGTCGTACTGCCAGGGTTTACGTGGATGACCAGGAATTGTTCTGGGTGGAAGATGATTTGGTGGCAAGAGGCGGAAAGGTTGGTATCACTGCAGATTGCCCATCCAGATTTGCTGATTTTAAGGTGTGTATATCTGAGAAAACGAAACAAGAAATAAACATGGCAAAGCTGGCTGTGAAAGAAACAGAAACGGAGGAAATGAAGAAACATCCCAAGATGAAGCTTTGGAAAAAAATTGACCTGAAAAACTTCGGCACCAGCCGCCAGATCCGTTTCGGTCATTTGACCGGAACGGATGAGTGGTATGTGGTTCTGGCGCAGATGCAGAAGAGAGTCAGCCGCGATTCCTATGGATTTATCAGCTGTCTGACTGCTATTGATTTAGAGGGCAACGTATTATGGCAGTTGGGAGAACCTTCCGACAAGACAGAGGAACTGGGCAAAGTTTCTGCAGATATGGCATTTCAGATTTACGATATTGATGGCGACGGAAAAGACGAGGTTATCGTGGGATGGGATTTCGAGATCCGGATTCTGGACGGCGAGACAGGAACAATCAAGAAATCTGCTAAGACACCATTTTCTGATGATGATGACTCAGAGCTGATCGGTGTTCCTTACCAGATTTATGCCTTCGAGCGGATCAACCCAGATGGCATCCGTATATGCAACTTCCGTGGCAAAGAAAAACCGGCAGATATTCTGATTAAAGACCGTTACTGCCGAATTTATGCTTTAGACGAAGATTTGAACCTCATGTGGAAATTCAAGAGTCCGACCAACACTGGTCATTGCCCGCTTCCAATCGATATTGATGGTGACGGAAAGGATGAGCTGCTGGTAGGCTATAATCTGTTAGATAGTGATGGGCAGCTGCTGTGGAGTTATCCGATTTCCGAGGACCATACAGACGAAATCGTAGCAGGAAAATGGATGCCGGGCGAGGATGAGGGCCATTTTGCATGTGTTTCCGGTACAGAAGGCTTTTTCATTGGCGATTTTTATGGAAATATTGTAGCGAGGGATATGATCGGTCATGCGCAGCGGGTTTCCATTGCCAATTACTGTCCGGAGCGGGAAGGCAGAGAAATCGTGGTTACCAACTTCTGGGGCCATCAGGGTGTGATCTTCCTCTACGACTGTTACGGCAACCAGATCTGGGAGATGGAAAATGAGATGAACGGAAATATTTTGTCTCCTGTGAACTGGGATGGTGATGGTACTGAGCTGATCCTGACTAATGCGGACGCAGAAAAAGGCGGTCTGTTAAATGGCAGAGGTATCCGAGCTGTGGAATTCCCGGATGATGGACATCCGGTTCTGTGCTGTGAATCACTGGATCTGACTGGTGATGAGAGAGACGAGCTGGTAGTATGGGATTATTATTCCATGTATATTTACACCCAAGATGATTGCCCGAAGGAGCAGAATTACCATCCGGTACAGTTCCCGATCTACAATGCTTCCAACTATCGTGGTGAGTATTCTTATCCGGATGCTTCTTACCTGGATTTCCATGCAGATAAGGAGAAAATGAAGGATAATCGGAAATAAACAGTAAAAATAGACAGTGGAGAGAAATCAAATGAAAGAAAAACTTCGGCAACAGGTAAGACGACAGGCCAGAGAGAAGGCAGAAGAGTATTTAGTCTCTCTTTCTGTTGAAGAACAGGCTATGCTTTTAAAATATGAATCGCCAGCGATCTTCAAAGCAGGTATTCCGGAGTATAACTGGTGGAATGAAGCTCTTCATGGGGTGGCGAGAGCCGGAACTGCTACAGTATTTCCAGTTCCCATTGCCATGGCGGCATCCTTCAATGAAGATCTGGTAAAAGAGATTGGAGACTGTATTTCCACAGAAGGAAGAGCAAAATACAATGGGTTTCAAAGAGAAAAGGATTATGATATTTTTAAAGGACTTACTTACTGGTCCCCCAACATCAATATTTTTCGTGACCCCAGATGGGGAAGAGGCCATGAGACCTTTGGAGAAGATCCGTTTCTGACTGCCCATATGGGTGAAAAGTTTATCGAAGGAATTCAGGGCAATGATGAGCAGTTCCTGAAGGCGGCGGCATGTGTGAAGCATATGGCCGTTCATTCCGGTCCAGAAGCCCTTCGTCATGAATTTGACGTCCAGGTTTCGGAGAAAGATCTGTGGGAGACTTATTTACCGGCTTTTAAATATTGTGTAAAAGAAGGCCGGGTGGAGGGAGCCATGGGAGGTTACAGTAGTTTAAATGGGACGCCTTTGTGTGGAAATAAACGGTTGATCACGGACATTTTAAGGAAAGACTGGGGCTTTGATGGCTATTATGTGTCTGACTGTTGGGCATTGAGGGATTTCCATGAGCATCATATGGTGACTAGTAGCCCGGAAGAATCAGCAGCAATGGCCATAAAAGCCGGTTGTGATGTGAACTGCGGCAGCTGTTATAACCAGCTGATGAAAGCTTATTATCAGGGAATGGTGACGGAAGAGGAGATTCATACATCGGCGGTACGTGCTCTGACTACCCGGATTTTACTGGGAATGAACCAGAAAACGCCATGGGATCAGTTGGATATACAGGATGTGGATACACCGGATACTGCTAGGCTTAATTATCGTGCGGCAGCAGAAGGTATGGTACTATTAAAAAATAATGGAATTCTGCCTTTGGATCAGAAAAAAATCCACTCCATCGGTGTGATTGGCCCTAATGCGGATTCCAGGGTGGTGCTTCAGGGAAATTATCACGGAACGGCATCTCATTTCGTGACGGTGATGGAAGGTATGAAAAAAGCATTTCCAGATACCCGCCTTTATTATGCGTCAGGCTGCGATGTAGTGAATCCAAGGACAGAACGCCTGGCAAGAGAATATGACCGGGTTTCGGAAGGCTGTGTGGTTGCCAAAGCTAGTGATGTGGTAGTGTTGTGTGTAGGACTGGATGAGCGGTATGAGGGAGAAGCCCATCACATCAGCACGGGAGAGTGTATCGGTGGAGATAAAGAAGATCTTCATTTTCCCGAGACACAGCGGAAGCTGATTGACGCTGTATTAGACTGCGGTACCCCGGTGATCCTGTGCTGTATGGCGGGAAGCTGTATGAACTTAAGTCCTTATGCAAATCGTGTTGCAGCAGTGATTCAAACTTGGTATCCTGGTGCGGAAGGCGGACAAGTTCTGGCAGATATTTTAGCAGGTAAAACTGCTCCGTCAGGTAAACTTCCTGTAACATTTTATGGAGATGATTATGAACTTCCGGATTTCACCGATTATTCTCTGAAAAACAGAACTTACCGTTATGTGGAACAAGGAGTCCTTTATCCATTTGGATATGGTCTGACTTACGGAACAGCAGAAGTGACCAGCGCAGCCTATGACCGTGAGAGCAGAAAGGTTTCATATGAGATTATCAATCGCTCTGATAGAGCAGTAGAGGAAGTCATTCAGGTTTATAAGAAAAATTGTACTTCAAAATGGGAAGTACGGAATACAGTATTGTGTGGATTTGTTAAAGTGCATTTGACACCCGGCGAAACTAGACAGGGAGAAATTCGGTTAAATGAGTATGCATTTACAGTGGTAGATGATCTGGGTAAACGAGTACAGGATGGCAGCGATTATTTATTATATGTAGGAACTCATGGACCGGATAAACGTAGCGAAGAGCTGACGGGAACAAAAGCAATTGTATTGGAAATAAAGTTTTAAATAATAAATTAGGGAGGTACAAGAACATGAGAATTCAGAATGGAACATGTAGAGATGTACAGGTTGCTTATATTGGAGGAGGAAGTCATGGATGGGCGTGGACCTTTTTTAAAGATCTGGCAAGAGAAAAGAGTATGTCAGGTATTATTGATCTTTATGACATTGACCGACCGATGGCAGAGCAAAATGCAGTAATCGGGACCAGATTGTTTGATCGACCAGATGTAGCGGGCGATTGGACATTTGAGGTCAGTGGTTCTTTAAAAGAATTACTGGAGAAAAAACCGGATTTTGTAATCATTTCTATTTTGCCTGGTACCTTTAATCATATGGAATCAGATGTCCATCTGCCAGAAAAATATGGGATTTACCAGTCTGTTGGCGATACTGCAGGCCCAGGCGGACTAGTGAGAGCCCTGCGTACCATTCCGATGTTTGTGGAAATTGCAGAAGCCATCAAGGAATACTGTCCAGAAGCTCTGGTAATTAACTATACCAATCCAATGACGCTCTGTGTGAATACCCTGTACCGGGTATTCCCACAGATTAAAGCATTTGGTTGCTGTCATGAAGTATTTGGAACTCAGAAGATCCTGCGGAATATGTACCAGCTGGTGACTGGAGAGTCTGATGTACAACGGGATGAAGTAATTGTAAATGTTCAAGGTATTAACCATTTCACATGGTTTGACCGTGCATGCTGCAGGGGGGTGGATTTGTTCCCAATTTATCGGAAATTTATCGATGAACATTTTGAGGATGGATATCATGATCCGGATCGTAACTGGATGAACGGGACTTTCAATTGTGCCCATCGGGTAAAGATGGATCTGTTTAACAAATATGGCAATATTGCAGCAGCAGGTGATCGTCACTTGGCAGAATTTATGCAAGGTGATGTGTATTTAAGAGATCCAGAGCAGGTACGCCAATGGAAATTTGCTTTGACTCCGGTAGCCTGGAGAAAAGAGCGTCAGGTGGAAAAAATTGAGGAGGCGAAGAGGCTGGCTTCTGGAGAAGAAGAACTGAAATTAGAGGCCACAGGTGAAGAAGGAATCTTACTGATGAAGGCACTCTGTGGTTTAAACCGTATGGTAAGCAACGTCAATATCCCAAATACCGCAGGGCAGATTCCGAACCTGCCAAGAACTGCAGTAGTAGAGACCAACGCAGTATTTTATAAAGGAACCATCCAACCTATTTTTGCAGGAGAGATGAAACCAGTGATCCGGGATTTAGTGATGCCTCATGTGGCAAATCATGAGAGAATTCTGGATGCAGCTATGAAGCCAAACTTCGGATTGGCTTATAAGGCATTTATGAATGATCCGCTTGTTCATGGACGGATGTCCAGAGAGGACGGAGAGAAACTGTTAAAAGAAATGATTAAGAACACTTTAGATGTGCTTCCTGAGGAATGGAAAAAAGAAATTCAATGAAAGATTTTTTGATCAAACAGTCCAAAGAGCTACAGATTGAAGAATTATATGAAAAATGTGGTGATCATTCCCTAAAACTATTGTTTGGCTTGTATCGAGGTAGTTATGGATACTTGTTTTTATCCCTGTTATTTTATGTGATCAAACACTCACCAGCGTGGCTTCTTCCTATTGTAACAGCAAAGGTTGTAGATATTGTTGCATCCGGAAATCGGACGGAGTATGGCATGATTGTATGGTATCTGCTGTTTATGGCGGTGATGACCATACAGAATCTTCCAACCAGTCATTTGCATGTCCATTTCCGAAGTCCGTCTATCCGCCAGGTAGAGGCGGAACTACGGGGGTGCGCTTATGAGAAAGCTGCAGTATTTCTTTTTCGTAAACGGATGAAGGAAATCAACCAACAAAGACCTCTACGATATAGCAAAAACCGTCAGATACAGGGATGGATTAATTACTATGTAAGCGCTCAATAACTGAGTGCCTATGATTCCGGATAATCTTGTGAGATAATCCTCCAAACAGTAAAGTTAAAGTTTTTCAAGTTTTTCAACTTGACTCGAAGGAGGGCTCACATGGATCAAGTTACTTTAGTCAAGAATCAGTATCGACTTGAGCAGTGGACGAAACTGATTCAGGAATGTCGCTCAAGTGGCATGAAGGTGGATGACTGGTGTGAAGCGAATGGTGTTACCCATCATGCTTATTATTACTGGCTTCGGAAAATCAGACAGGCTGCATGCCTGTATATTCCTACCGTTAATGCTGCGCAAAATCCAAGTTCCTTTAAACGTCTGGAAGTTCAAACACCGGCTGCCAGAACACAAGCCGCTGTGATTATCCATCTTCCTGCAGATACATTGGAAGTACACAATGGTGCCTCTCAGCAGACCGTTGAGACGGTGCTTCTGGCACTGAAATCTTTATGTTAGGCGATATCACAGTGGCAAAGGAAATCTATATCGCCACTGGCTATACGGATATGCGCAAATCGATTGATGGACTAGCTTCAGTCGTTCAACAACAATTCAAACTGGAACCGTTTCAACCAGCATTGTTTCTGTTTTGTGGTAAACGATGTGATCGTTTGAAGGTTCTTCTTTGGGAAGGTGATGGTTTTGTCCTTTTGTACAAGCGCCTTGAGAACGGAAGATTCAAATAGCCAAGGGCTGAAAGTGAATGCAGGCCTATTTCATGGCAGGAATTCAGATGGTTGATGGAAGGCCTTCAGATTGAACAAAAAAGTGCAATCAGACTGGCTCTCCCAGGTAGCTTTTGCTGATGAAATTGCCCGAAAGCCTTTTATTTACAAGGACACTGAAAAAGTCTGATTCTAAAAAAGAATTGGGCTTTTTTAGTATTTCCATTATAATAGAAATATAAGGAGGGAGCGGCTGCCATGTTAAAAGATCATTCACAGATACAATTATCATTGTCACCATATCAGGGGCTTTACGATGCAATCATTCCCCAAGATCATCTTTTGCGGAGAATAAAAGAAAATATAGATTTCAGCTTTGTAAATCCAATATTTCGTAAGCAGTATTGTGAAAATTTCGGTCGCCCGGCGAAGGAACCGGAGATGATGTTTAAACTGCTCTTTCTGAAAAAACTGTATGATCTTTCTGACGAAGCTCTAATAAGTAGCGCCCAGACGGACATGGCATATAAATTTTTCCTTAATCTGGAACCGGAAGCAAAAATGATAGATCCCAGCCTTCTTACAAAAATCAGAAAAACTCGTATTACAGAAGATATCTTAGAAGAACTACTGAAAGAAACCATTCAACAGGCACTAAAAACCTGATCAAATCGGGAACCATTATCGTCGATTCCACTCATACACTTGCGTCTGTTCGGGCAAAATCCCCAACGCAGATTCTGCGGGATATGAGCAAACAACTCAGGAAAGAGATTTATAAAACAGCTTTTGAATTATCAGAGCAATTTCCTTAGAAACCATCTTTGGAAGCAGGGTTGGATGAAGAAATTGCCTATACCAAGGAACTCCTCCGGATTCTGGAAGAAGGAATAGAATCCTGTGGAAATAAAAAGATACAGAAACTCTCTCGGGAAATGAAAGAGCTGCTAGAAGATCAAACGAGAACTGCGGGCAGAAGCCCTTGCACGATTGGAGGATTCCGCCAGAACACAGCGGGAGTTTGAAAATGTGATTGCATGGTGGGACAGGCTGGACGCTAATCGGGAGCGTAGGGAACGCTATCATGAACTCAGCAGAAGCGGCGATGATGTTCCTCTTGATTACGGGGCATCTGCCAATGAACTCTTTTTTCCGGATACGCTAAATGATGTGCTGGAAAAGCAGATACGAAAAGGTGATTTCATTGACGCAATTTTCTACTGTCCTTACGATATACATGAACTTGTAACGGAAGAATACCTATCCAAAATTCTCTGGGAATTGACTGAGGAACACAAAGAGCTGCTCTTTCTCTGTGCTGTCCGGTTGTTTAGCTCAATAAGGATCGCTAAAATACGGAATCAAAGCGACCGGAACATCCGCAAGGTGCGTGGCACGATGCTCAAAAAGATACGAAAAAAGCTGCTTCCTGCACTTTTGGATAAGGTAGAAAAGCAACAGCCAATGACCTTATTGGAGAAAGATTTTTTAGAAGAATCCAGAATGGAGATTGATTCAGGGGAATAGAAATCGTATAATCGATAATATAAAACAGAGTTATTCAGGTTACAATATGAAGTGAGGAATAGACTGATATGGGAAATATAAAAGCAGAAGAAGCAATGAGGGAATTAACACTGATGCTGTTATACCTCTCCCGCTTTACACAGAGAGAAAAGTTTCACGAAGCAACCGATTTTTATGCATGGAAAGGCTACGATTTTGATATACTGAACGAATTGGACGATGCAGACTATATCCGGCAGGGAAATCATCCGTCCCGTTCCAAATCGGTATATATTACGGAAAGCGGTATGGAACAGGCAAAAGAGCTTTTATCCAAATATGGTATCAGTGATTGGAAACAGGGGTGAGAAAATGAAGAACCTTTTTGAACGCACCAGTTCTAATTGGGTGCGGTATAGTGAATATGAATGGAAGGCGGCAGAGGACGGAACTCTGTATCTCACGCCCACCAAAACGGCGCAACCGAGTATTTATGATCCGCTGGCAGAGTATCAGAAAATTGTATTGGATGCCATCAACATAGGACGCATGGGTATGAGCAAAAAGCCGGATGCCGAAATTCAGAAGGCTATCCAGCAATTTGCGGTGAAATACGGCTTGTTTGGACTGATGACTGCGTTACCTACCACACCAAACTTTATGGAATATGAGGCGGTGTATCTGCCGAAAAACCACTTTATCAAAAAAGAAACTATGTCCACGGAAAAATATCTGGCACTGTTCTTTCCATTTGACAAATTGGATGTGATCAAGCGTGGTATCGAGTCCATGTGGAACATCCAAAATGACCGTGTTATGATGGCACTGGCTTTGACCATGACAGATAAGCCGATGGCGGTCAACATGAGCTTTCAGCGGGAATATGCGGAGCGATATGAATGGATAAAACAGCAGTTCATCGACTGGGCGTTTACCTATATCAACAGTTTCCTTTATTATGAGGATTATGATACACTGAACGATGAAACCCGGCAGATGATGCAGCAGAGCATGGCGGCATTTGGCGGCATCGCTCCAACTTATCATATAGCCCTTTTGGATAAGCCGACGATTATTTGGGATTTTCACTCTCTCATGCTTGGAGTTCAGATGATGTTCAGCTTTATGCTGACCGACAGCGAAAACCCGATTAAGCTTTGCAGGCATTGTACCAAAGCTTTTGTCGCAAGCAGACCAAGTGCTGTATTTTGCAGCCCGCAGTGCAAGAACAAGCATAATGTTTACAAAAGCAGAGCGAGAAACAAAAGTGAAGAATAGGAAGGGAATGGAATGGATATGAACGAAGAATATGGGCTAACTCCTTATGAAACAAGGGAAATCCTGTTTTATAAAACTGATAATGGTGAAGTTCGGGTTGAAATCCTTTTATATCAGGAAAACTTGTGGCTGACGCAGGCAAAGATGGCAGAATTATTTGAAGTGCAAAAGGCGGCTATTTCAAAACATTTGAAAAATATTTTTGCATCCGGCGAATTGCAGGAAGAAGCAGTTGTTTCCAAAATGGAAACAACTGCGGCAGACGGCAAGCGGTACAATACAAGCTATTACAATCTGGATGCCATTATTGCTGTCGGATACCGTGTTAATTCTAAAAAGGCTACGATGTTCCGCATTTGGGCAAATCGAGTATTAAAAGAATTTATTATTAAAGGCTATGTGATGGACGATGCACGACTGAGAGAACCAGAAAACCTCTTTGGTAAGGACTATTTTGAGGAACAGTTGGAGCGTATTCGTGATATTCGCTCCAGCGAGCGCCGTTTTTATCAAAAAATCACGGACATTTACTCCCAGTGCAGTGCTGACTATGATGTGAACAGTCCTGTTACAAAAGAGTTTTTTGCCACAGTACAGAATAAGCTTCATTACGCTGTCACTCATCATACGGCGGCTGAGATTGTTTATGGACGAGCCGATAGCACGAAACCAAACATGGGCTTGACAACTTGGAAAAATGCTCCGCAGGGGCGTATTCGCAAGTCTGATGTTTCAATCGCCAAAAACTACTTGAACGAAGAAGAAATGATAAATCTGAATGAGATCGTGACAATGTATCTGGACTATGCCGAAAGACAGGCACGGCGAGGAAATATCATGTATATGCAGGATTGGGTTAATCGTTTGGATGCGTTCCTCCAGTTCAACGAAGAAGATATTTTACATGACAAAGGCAAGGTGACCGCTGCCATCGCAAAGGCGTTTGCAGAAAGTGAATTTGAAAAATTCCGTGTTTTGCAGGACAGAACATATCAGAGTGATTTCGACCGTCTTGTGGCAAATATCGAAGAAAACAGCAAACAAACAAAATAAATCAGGAAACCCCACGCTTCCGATTTTATTGTCAGAAGTGTGGGGCTTTTGTATCAGGTTTACAGATCATATACCAATTCGTGCAGAACGATTTCTTCCGCACGGTTACGGATACTGTTCATACGGCGCACCCATTCTATTTGATCAGCCGCTTTGAACGCTTCAGTTACGCCTTCCTGCTTTGCCATAGCGGAAACGATGTTTTCAATGCGCTCGTTGCAGGTTTGATCGATTTCAGCTAAATGCTTAAACAGTGTTCCCTTCAACACATAGTTGTTGTAGAGGATTTTACGGTACTCTTTCAAGTAGCTGCGGCGCATACGCCCGTATTTGCCTATCTGATATTCGCCGTCATCCGGCAAAGTAATGCTGGGAATGAAATAATCGCCCACTTGACGGTATGTACCGCCCATTTCTTCAAAGATAGTTTTCATAAAATTCAGCCCCTTTTGTGTTGATTTCCAGCGGTTATAAGGCTTTTTGACTCCATTCTTACAACTGCTTTTCAATTTACCACAAATGAGCCGCAGTCATATGTATTAGATGGCAGAAACCACCCTTTACATGTTACTATGACCTGCGGGGAAAGATCGCCAAGGCTGAGCGCCGGATCGCCACTCTTACCGAACGCGGGGAGATGTGGGAACAGTACAAGTCCATCCACAAACAGCTTGCCAAAGTAAAGCCGGAAAAGCGGGAAC
>OMGF01000939.1_pt1 | contig 22329 bp, 19 predicted proteins | sample 1645861 | NCBI WGS metagenome assembly OMGF01 (sample SAMN05578586, study PRJEB25193) | human gut metagenome | biome: Human Microbiome; feature: human-associated habitat; material: feces | host: Homo sapiens | place: USA:Birmingham
AAACATGGTCGCCATCATGTGTTCAATGAACCAGATGGGGATGACCAGGATGTACTCCGTGGTTCTGTAAGGAGGATAGGTGAGAATGAAGATTATTCATTATATAAATCAGTTCTATGCCCAGATTGGCGGAGAAGAGAAGGCTGATACACCTCTTTCGGTAAGAGAGAACGCCATGATTGGTCCGGGGGTGGCGCTTAAGGCAGCAATGGGGGATGAAGCTGAGATTGTGGCAACCATTGTATGCGGTGATAATTATTTTAATGAGAACCTTAACGAGGTCACGGCAGGCGTAGCAAAAGCCCTAGAGAAATATAAGCCGGACATAGTAATCGCAGGACCTGCCTTCAATGCGGGACGCTACGGAATGGCCTGCGGTAACATTCTTAAAATCTGCAGTCTGAAAGGCATACCGGCTTTTTCGGGAATGTACCCCGAAAATCCCGGTGCAGAAATGTTCCGTACATACGGTTTTATTACAAAAACCAGAAATTCTGCCGGGAGTATGAGGTCTGCGATAGCGGATATGACTGCCCTGATTAGGAAAGTCCTTACGGACCCCAGGTCCTTAAACCCCAAGGCCGACAACTATATCCAAAGGGGACAGAGAATCAACAAATTTTCCAACAAGACCGGCGCTGAAAGGTGTGTTGAAATGATGCTTAATAAGGTCAATGGAAGGCCCTACGAAACAGAACTGCCGATGCCTACATACAACAGAGTGCCTCCGGCGCCTGCCATTAAGGAGCTGTCCAAGGCTGTCATAGCCCTGGTAACAACTGGTGCTGTTGTGCCGGAGGGGAACCCGGACCATATTGAGACCGGTATTGCAACTAAGTTTGGAAAGTACTCATTTAGTAAGGATTACGGCGGTTTCCATATGCCCAGGCATCAGATGATACATGGAGGCTGCGATCCTGTATATGCCCAGGAAGATCCCAACCGAATGATTCCTGCCGACGTATTAAAGGATATGGAGGCAGAAGGAAAAATCGGTAAGCTCAGCGATACTCTCTTTGTTACTTCGGGAAATGGCTGCGCAACCAACAATGCAGTTGCCTTTGGACAGGCAATTGCTGCAGAGCTTAAGGCGATGAAGGTTGACGGTATTATTCTGACTTCTGCCTGAGGAACCTGTACTCGTTGCGGCGCAACGATTGTCAGGGAAACCGAAGCACAGGGAATTCCGGCAGTGCATGTATGTACTGTAACACCTATTTCCATCAATGTAGGCGCCAACAGGGTTGTGCCTGCCATGGCAATTCCGTATCCGACAGGAAATATTGAACTGGAAAAGGAGGATGAGAAGTTATTCCGCCGCCATATGCTTGATACAGCCGTGGAGGCGCTTGCAACTGAAATTACGGAACAGACAATCTTTTGAGAGGAAAAGGCAGTATGAACGTATTGGTAGTGACAAATAATCCGGAAGCCGGAGAGAGACTGGAAAAACTCGGCCTCTGTGTAGAGTTTACGGATGGGAATGCAAAAAGAAGCCTGCTCCATGCCAGGGACTTAATTATTAAAGGCTGGCATTTGGCTGCTGATCCCAGAGGCGGCTACAATAAAAGATATAATCCCTGCCATACGGTATTCTTGTGTGACGAGGCCATCAGCAATATGGGGGAGGATGTGCTGGTTCTGGAAAAACTGGCTCAGTTTCATGATTCGCCTTATCGCCCCGATGCCCTTTACACGGATTTGGAGCTTAAGGACTTTCAAATATTGGACATGTCGATTGCTCTGAGAACCACAGAGCATCTGAAGTGTTATATGGACGAATTATCATATAAGAAAGTGAGGAAAGTATGAATAAAAAGCTTAATATAGGCAGAGTCGTCACTATCGGCGGCGCATTCATCGCATTTGCTATTGGTTCTGGTTTCTCTACCGGTCAGGAAATTATGCAGTTTTTTGCGGCATATGGAACGGAAATAGTTCTTTGCGCTGTCGTTTTCTTTATAGGCAACCTTTACATGAACTATAATTTTCTGGAGGCGGGCCGCAAAGGCCAGTTTGAAAAAGGAAGCCAGGTTTTTAACTATTTCGGTGGAAAATACATAGGTCTGTTTTTTGACTGGTTCTCCGTCATCTTTTCCTTTGCATCTTATTTTGTCATGATTGCTGGCGCAGGAGCTACCCTGCAGCAGCAGTTTGGTATTCAGCCTGTTATTGGCGCTGTAATAATTGCTGCTCTTGCAGGACTAACGGTAATGCTGGGACTCAATAAACTGGTTGATATCATAGGAAAAATCGGTCCTGCAATTATTGTGCTGTGCCTTCTTGCAGGCCTTGTAGGCATTATCAACGGTAACCTCAGTTTCCAGGAAGCAGAGGTGCTGATTCCCGGCTCCGGAATTATAGCGGCTTCCGGAACATGGTGGGGTTCCATGATTTCCTACCTTGGATTTGGCATGCTGTGGTTTGCACCATTCCTGGCAGCCATTGGCAAGGAGGAGAGGAATCCCAAGGATGCCCAGTACGGTACTATCATGGGAGTTCTTGTCCTGACCCTGGCAGTTTTGATTGTAGGAAGCGCATTGATTAAGAATATAGATTTGGTTGGCGCTTCCCAGATTCCGCTTCTGCTGATTCTGCATCAGAGCAGTCCCTTCCTTGCAACCGTTTTCAGCGTGGTGATTTTTGCGGGAATCTATACCACAGCCTGTCCGCTTCTCTGGACACCGGTAAACCGCGTGGCTAAGGAAGGAACTAATACCTACAAGATTGCTGCCATTGTTCTGGCGGCTGCGGGCTGTGTTATCGGATTGGTAGCGCCTTATGCAGCCATTGTGAATTTCATCTATGCGGTCAACGGAAAGGTGGGTTTCCTGCTGGTGGCCCTGGTTATCATTAAAAACATCAGAGACGCTGCGGCCCGAAAGAATGCATGACCGTTAATGTTTGCCTTCTGTCTGCCGGCGGATTTATTACCGCCGGCAGAAGGGTATACTTTTGCGTATCCTTGGAGAACATAGAAGGGCAAATATTCGTTCATAAGGGGGTGATATCGTGGACAATCAAAACAACAGACCCAATAGGTTAATCAATGAGAAATCGCCCTATCTGCTGCAGCATGCGTACAATCCGGTGCAGTGGTTTCCGTGGGGAGAGGAGGCATTTGAGAAAGCAAGGCTGGAAAATAAGCCTGTTTTCTTATCTATTGGGTACAGCTGACCTGTCCCGGATGAAGTACGTGTCATTGGTGCCATGTGATGGAACGGGAATCATTTGAAAATGAGGTGATTGCGGAAATCCTGAACAGGGAATATGTCTGTGTTAAGGTGGACCGGGAGGAACGGCCGGATGTGGATTCTGTATATATGTCAGTGTGCCAGGCCATGAACGGACAGGGCGGATGGCCGCTGACTATCATAATGACGCCGGACTGCAGGCCCTTTTTTTCCGGTACCTATTTTCCTCCCAGGGCCCGTTATGGCAGGCCGGGTCTGGAAGAACTGCTGACAGCGGCAGCAGGACAGTGGAAGGTGAAAAAAGAAAAACTTCTGGACCAGGCAGGTCAGATAGAGAAATACCTAAAAAGCCAGGAACGGACAGGAAGGCAGGCTGAGCCGGAGCTTGGGGCGGTGCACCAGGCATTCAGGCAGTTGGCGGATTGTTTTGACAGTAAAAACGGCGGTTTTGGAAGTGCGCCCAAGTTTCCCGCGCCCCACAACCTGATATTTCTGATGGAGTATGGCGCAAGGGAGAAGCGGCCTGAGGCATTGGCCATGGCAGAGAAAACCCTGGTGCAGATGTACAGGGGCGGTATCTTTGACCACATTGGAGGCGGATTTTCCAGATATTCCACGGACGGGCAGTGGCTGGTGCCACACTTTGAGAAAATGCTCTACGACAACAGCCTGCTTGTCATGGCTTACATCAAAGCCTATGGAAGCACCGGGCGGAAGATGTATGGGTGTGTGGCGGAAAAGATTCTGGAATATGTCAGGCGGGAGCTTACAGATTCCCAGGGAGGCTTTTACTGCGGCCAGGACGCGGACAGCGATGGTGTGGAAGGAAAATACTATGTATTTACCCGGGAGGAGATAAGGGAGGTACTGGGAGAGAAAGCGGGCAGGGACTTTTGCCGGCAATATGGAATAACAGGGCATGGTAATTTTGAAGGCAGGAGCATACCCAACCTGCTGGAAAATGATAATTATGAGGAGATTTGTGAGGAACCGTGGGGCAATAGTGACCATGGCGGCAATATCTGTCATGGCGCCTGTGACACCATTGGAGGCAGAGAAAATGAGGAGTGCCGAAAACTGTATCAATACCGGCTTGACCGCGCCAGGCTTCACAAGGACGACAAGATACTGGTTTCCTGGAACAGTTGGATGATTTGTGCATGCGCGATGGCAGGAGCAGTGCTGGGGGAAGAGCAGTATGTGGATATGGCTGTCAGGGCGGATGCATTTATAAAAAGCCATCTTGTAAAGAACGGCCGTCTGATGGTGCGCTACCGTGACGGAGATGCAGCGGGAGAGGGAAAACTGGATGATTATGCCTGTTATAGTCTTGCGCTGCTGGAGCTGTACCGGGTGACGTTCCGGGTTGATTATCTGAAAAGGGCAGCTGCCTGGGCGGAGATAATGACGGAACAGTTCTTTGACCGGGAACGCGGGGGATTTTATCTGTATGCCAAGGACGGGGAACAGCTTATTGTGAGGACAAAGGAAACCTATGACGGTGCCATGCCGTCTGGGAATTCCGTGGCAGCTCAGGTACTGTACCGGCTGACCCAGATTACCGGTGATGTCACATGGCAGAAGGTGCTGGAGAAACAGCTCTGTTACCTGGCAGGCGCTATGGACGGATATCCTTCCGGGCACAGCTATGGGCTTCTGACCATGATGGATGTGCTGTATCCCGCTAAGGAGCTGGTATGTACGCTATCGTCTGGCCCTGACACGGAAAGGCGCAGGAAGCTGGCTGCTCAGCTTGCGAATCTGGCCGTAACCGCAGAAGGACTGACTGTGGTGATAAAAACAGAGGAAAATGCACGGGAAATGGAGCGTCTTATACCCTATACAAAAGATTATCCGGTGCCTGATACCGGTGAATTATTTTACCTCTGTGTGGGGCATGAATGTATGCAGCCGGTTCCGCAGCTTGAACAGCTGATTGAGAAACTTTAAGAGAGGACATGAGCCTAAAAAAAAGAGCCTTAAGAAAAGAGCCCTAAGAAAATGTCCGGGAATATTGATATACATGTCATTGCTGGGGAAAAAATGCCAGGATATCTGGAATAAGCCGGGAGGTCTGATGGATCCTTCCGGCTTGTTTTTTCAGGGGTTAGCATCAGCCCTTTGCATCAGCTGCGGAACCTGGTAGATATGAGCGGGAGAATATGGTAAACTTGATGCAGTGACAGGAAACGTTATATGAGCTGTTTATGGAGAAAGACGGAGGTATTATGATCAAAAAAGAGACAGTAACAAAGACGGATTTATTGAAGGTATTGGATCTGATGGAGGCATCCGGCATACAGTACTGGCTGGACGGCGGCTGGGGTGTGGACGTGCTGGTGGGGAAACAGACCAGGGAGCACAGGGATGTGGATATCAACTTTGATGCCCGGTGCACTGACGTACTGCTTGACACCTTGGTTTCCATAGGCTATGAAATCGTGACGGACTGGCGCCCGGTGCGGATTGAACTTTACCACCCGGAGCTGAGTTATGTGGACATCCATCCATTTGTAATCAATGATGATGGAACTGCAAAGCAGGCGGACCTGGAAGGCGGCTGGTACGAATTTGAGGCGGATTATTTCGGAAGAGCGGTTTTTGAGGGCAGGACCATACCGTGTATCTCGGCAAAGGGGCAGAAAGTATTCCATACAGGGTATGAACTCAGGGAAGTGGATAAGCATGACATCCGGAATATTGACCATTTGCTTGCTGTTCAAGCCAGCAGCAGGGATGAGACAGGGGGAGAGGTATGCCAGGCGGAAAAATAGGGGGAAAGCTGTCGGCGTATTTGAGAAGAAAGCAGGAATCCAGGCCGCCCAATCCGCCCAATACATATGAACCATTGTCGGACGCCCATGCCGCGTACCTAAAGGATTTAGTTAAGCGGGCAGGAAAAAAGGACGGAACGCGTGAAATTTTCGGTTCGTCCAAACATGGATACAAACTGAATCCCACCGTGACACAGGAGGAGGTCAGGAGGTTTGAGGCGCACTGGCACCTGACCCTTCCGGATGAATATGTATTTTTTCTCACCAAGGTGGGAAATGGCGGTGCAGGACCGTATTATGGCCTTTACTCCCTGGAAAATCTGGACCGGTACAACGAATATCTGGGGTTCTATGATGACAGGGATGAGGAAGCCCTGCCCTCATTCATTGACCGGAATATGAGTCCTGTTAACTGGGCGCGGGCCATGGAAGAGATGGAGGATATAAATGATGATAATGAATATGATGCCCGCATGAAGCAGGTCTGCTCCGGCCTGCTGGTCATAGGCACCCAGGGGTGCACCTACGATAATCTGCTGATGTGGAAGGGGAGCGAGAGAGGAAAAATTGTATATATAGACTGGAATATGGAGCCGGAATACGGTCCCTTTTTAACGGGTCTCACATTTCTGGAGTGGTTTGAGCAGTATTTCCTGGAAATTCTGGCCGGGCATAACCTTACATCCTATGGTTATATCAGCCTTAAATCCCAGCAGGAACTCAGGAAGGAGTATGGGGGAGCTGTTCTGACAGAGGACAAGCTTAGGATTCTGGCCGGATTCCATAAGTTTACAGAGGCGGAGCCTGAAACAATTGAGCTTCTGTTACAGCGGGACAGACCCGAGACAGATGGGGCAAAGGGAGAGCTGCTTTTTAAACTGGCGCCAATGAAAGGGCTGAAGATATTTGAAGAAACTATCGTTGGAAACCATCCCCAGGGAGCCGTGGCCTGCGCCAGGAGAATGCCGGACCAGTATAAGGACCGGTTTTACGGGAAAATGCTGGGTCTGCTGTACCGCCCTGATATAAAGGACAAGGCCCGTATCTTGTTTTTTCTGGGAGACTGCAGCAACAGGAAGGCTGCGGATTTGAAGGGATTTGCAGAAAATATGGAAAACAGCAGCGAGGACAGGCGTACAGCTGTTTATGTGATGGGAAAATGCCCGGATAAACTGGATTTTGCGGAATTTTTTGCAAAACTGATGCAGGGGGAGGATTACTGGCTGGCCCACGCCGCACTGCAGGCAATGTCCCGGACTCCCTGTGCGGAGCTGACAGACACATATGAGTGGATGTGGAAGCGATATGAGGGGGACCGCATGATGCGCTCCAATCTGCAGATTGCATTTGAGGCAAATGGGATTAAGAAGAAGTAGAACCATTGATGCAGAACCGAATCAAGGATGACCGGAAGAGATATACCCTGACGGGCGGCCCTGCGGTGAAAAACACTTTCCCGCAGAGCATGGGAGATATGTCGGAATCCGGCAGTATATAGGAAAACGGAGCCAGTAAAAGCTGTAAATGCGGCAGCTTATTTACACCAAACCATACAAGGGGTGTATAATAGATGATATACGACTTGGCGGGACATCTGGGAGGGCTTTGATTGGGATAGACAAATGAAATGCTGCGGGGCGGGGTATGGGTATGAACGGGATTCGTCTTATAAGGGAATGGTTTCTGGAAGGATATAATAAAGAGTACTTTGATACATACAGATCAGAGATCGAGCGGTATAATACTGGGATATTGACATTTTTAATGCGCTGGTGCTGTCGCTTCTGGTATTTGTGTTTGTTTCGGGTTTCTTTACCGGATATGTGGCTCCCATGCAGCCGGTTTATGTTGGGACGGCTGTATTTACTCTGCTGGAGATGGCAGCAGACCGGTGGATGCTGTTTAAGAGCAGCAGGGGCATAGAGGCTGCCGCCTTCCTTTGTATGATGAAAATTTATATTTTCTGTATTATTTCCGGGGTATCCTATAGTCTGGATATGCCGGCCATTAGTTTTTACTCGTTTATGATTGTGATGTCCATTCTTTTCATAGCAAGGCCATGGAAGCTGGATTTGTTTAATTTTCTAGCCGGTATAATATTCTGTATATGCAGCTTTAAGGCCAAGCCTGTCTCACTGGCCCTGGCGGATATTTACAATTGCTGGGTATTTTACGGAGTTGCATCTGCTGTCTCGTTCTGGATTGTAAAGCTGAGGGTCGGTTTCATCAGGAATGAAAATCTTCTCATCGTCCAGAGGGATACGGATATACTGACCACCCTCCCTAACAGGAGAAGATTTGACATATACGCAAAGGCGGCTTTTGAGATCCGCAGAGAGGGGCCGTTCAGCTTCCTGATGATGGATATTGACCACTTCAAGGCTTACAATGATACAAAGGGACATATTGCAGGAGACTATTGTCTGGAGCGTATCGGGAAGGCGCTGGGAAAGCTGGGAAGGGAACGCGGAATATTCTTTGCCCGCTATGGAGGAGAGGAGTTTGTGGCTGTGGATACGGAGCGCAGCAGCCAGGAATTAGAGAACATAGCAGGGGAAATCGTGAGGACCATATATGAATTAGGACTTCCCCATGAGAGCTCATCCTTTAAGCGTATTACAATCAGCGTCGGTTACGCCTGCCAGTCGGATGTGAGAGCAGAAGATTATATCCGGCTTCTGGATTGTGCCGACAAGGCGCTGTATTGTGCCAAACAGCATGGCAGGAATAAGATTGCCGGTTACGGGGGAGTGAATCGGAATCAATAGACAGGTGTAATGAGAGATATGAAGAAGGCAGGAGGTGTGAAAAATCTCCTGTCTTTCTGTTATTATAATATCGAAAAACGCCCTGTAGCCTTGTTTCATAAAAGATGGCTGAGACAAAGGTCATTTGGCATCAGTTGCAACATTGTTGCATTGTTGACTGCCTTTGTTGCATACATGTTACGAGGTATAATTGAATCATTCTATTTTCATATTCCATTTTTTTGACAGTACCCTAATATTCTTAGCTTTTTGGCAAAAATGTTGTCACTTTTTCCTTGATTAATTTTTGGCATGATATTTGCTGTTATAGTTTGGTAGTAGTAAATATACCCATAACATTATCTGTAGCATCATGGACTGAACTTATTATTTACATAGAATGGGACAGGGATGGCTGTTACAGGATGGGTGAGAAGAAAAATATAAAACAGAAAGGAAATGCGCGATATGGATTACACAAGTTTATTTAAGAACAGCGGCGGAAAAAAGTCAAAAGTAGGAATTATAGGTGCAACCCGCGGATATGGCTATACGCTGTTAGCACAAATTCCAAAGGTTGAGTTAATGGAACTGAGGCTGATTTCTTCGCGGCATACAGACGAATGTGTAGAGGTGCTCACGGGTCTTGGATACAAGAAAGAGGATATTATTATATGCGGGGATAAAGAGCAGGTCAAGAGTGCTCCCAGCCATGCGGTTCTCATTGTAAACGACTATCGGCTGGTACTGGAAAGTGATATTACGGCATTGGTTGAGTGCACGGGAAATACGGCTGTGAGTTCAGAGGTATCAGCGGATGCATTAAAGAAGGGAATCAATGTATATATGGTTTCAAAGGAGACTGACAGTGTGTGTGGTCCTATGTTGAATCATATTGCTGAAAAACACGGTACCGTATACTCTCTGGTTAACGGAGATCAGCCAAGAAATCTTTTGGACCTTTACTCTTGGGGAAAAGTATTGGGATTAGAGATCATAGCAGCCGGTAAAGCCAGCGAGTATGACTTTGTATGGGATCCGGATACTGACAAATTCACCTATATGGAAGGCCCTGAAAAACCACATGAGAATATTCCGGGACTGAAGGAAGTCTGGCATTATGAAGGCCGCGAGACATTGGAGGGGCGCCGTAAGCTGTTAGAAAAATATATGGCGGTTATTTCCGCCGATCTTTGCGAAATGAACCTTGTATCCAATGTAACTGGACTGGTGCCGTCTGACAGACGTCTGAATTATCCTATTGCAAAAATCAGCGAACTGGCAGATATCTTTATTCCGGAGGAAGATGGCGGCATACTTAAGAAGACTGGTGTTGTAGATGTATTCTGCAATCTGCGTGCGCCGGATGAGGCCAGTTTTGCAGGGGGTGAGTTCATCATCATCAAATGCGAGAATGAGACCGTATGGGAACTGCTTACAAGTAAAGGGCATGTGGTAAGCCGTAATGGCAAATATGCGTGTATCTATCTTCCTTATCATTATATGGGACTTGAGACGCCTATATCCATTCTGTTAGGAGATATCCTGGGACTAGGTACTCACTCTGAATGCCGCCAGGTTTCCGTTATGGCCGGAGTGGCCCAGAAGGACATGCCTAAGGGAACCATACTTAAGGTCCAGGGACATCATCATTCCATTGAGGGTCTGGTTCCGGAATTGTGGGAACTCAAGGATGCTGGAAATGTGGCTCCGTTCTATCTGTTAAATGGTACAACACTTCTGGAAGATGTAAAGGCAGGGCAGCCCATTACAAAGGATGTGGTGGATTTGTCAGGAAGCCTTCCCTATAAATTATATAATGAGGGATTGAAGCTTTGATTGAAAAACAGGATTAAGCATGAAGCTGTGACATAGAATAAGAGATGCTGCTGCAAATAGAATTTCGGTTTGCAGCAGCATCCTTTTTATAGGTGTAAACTGAGACATTTTTGGCCGGATTATAAGGAGAATTAAAGTATAAAGACGGCAGGGCCGGTACGGTTAAATACACGATTGTATTTCCCGGTGCCGGCCCTGAAGTTTATCAGCAAAGTAGTGCTCTGCTTAGATTCAGAAAATAATGGTTCCGTCCTGAATTACAGATGTAACCTTTTTTAAAGCTTCGATATTATCTAATGGATTGCCATCCAGGATTGCCAAATCAGCAGCTTTTCCTTCCGTGATAGATCCGGTAGTTTCGTCTACCCGGCAGATCCGAGCTGCGTTGGTTGTGATTCCGGCCAATACATCCCGGTTTTTAGCACCCAGACCAGAGATATAGCAGGCCTCCTGGGCCAACCCCTGATGCAGACCATCAGTGCCAATGCCAAACTTAAGTCCGCCCTCAATGGCGCCGGATAAACATTTACAGATAATTTCCTTTTCACGAAGGCTTCCCTCCCTGCCATGGGGGGAGAATTTAAATAACAACTGGTCATTCAGGGCGTAACTGGGAGTATATACCACCCAGCGGTCCTCCTTATTAACACGTTCTACCTGGGGCTGGGTGATATAATACACATGTTCCAGACAGTCAATGCCTGCAGTCAGGCAGTCGTCTAATCCCTGTCCTCCAGAACAATGGCAAGCTGTGGTTATATTAACGCTTTTTGCTTCTTCTACCACCACTTTCAGCTCCTCTAAGGTCAAAAAGTGATAAATGAAAGGTGTTGCATTGATAACCTTTGTCATAAATACCTTCAGAAAATCGACACCGCGGGCAATATTTTCCCTGGAAGTCCGGCGGAAATCTTCCGCGCCGCAATGGGGCATTCCTACATATCCATGTCCATGGCTGCTGCGCATGCCGATGCCGCTGACAACCAGCTTCGGTCCAGCAATCCTTCCTTCTTTCTGCGCCTTTTTACATGTTACATCAATATAAAACCTGTCTCCCAGACATCTGGAGGTGGTTACGCCGGCTGCCAGGTCGTCCTTCATCGTTTTAATGGCGCGTATGGTCTGCTCTGCCTCGCAGTCCTCCATTTTGACCAGGTGATTTTCAAGTCTGGCGTCTAAAGCCAGATGGTTGTGACAATCAATCATGCCAGGGATTATTACCTTATCGCCATAGTCAATTACATTTATCTGCTCTGGTATTTCAACTTGAGAGATATTATCGTAAATTTTTTGGATTTTGCCATTTTCAATAAGAAGCCCGCTGTTTTCCTTAACTTCCAGCTGATCGCCTGCTATGATTTTATTTGCCTTAATGATATAACGTTCCATAAAATTCCTCACTTTCTTGATATGCGGGTAAGTCCATTATTATTTCTGCTGCTTTTTGGCAGCCCTTTTGGCAAAGAATCCAGTCAGGATAGGAGTCAGAATGGCTGTGATAACAACAGCACCGGCTACCTGTGCAGTAGCCACGCCCACCACTGGTTCCAGGGAAGGATCTGCCATGGCAACGGATGCAGGTACAGCCACGGCATTACCTCCAGTGGTGCCAATGGCCATTCCCATAGGATCTGGTTTCCTTCGAATCAGGCTGTAAAGGTAATACGTAAGTATACCCGTAAATAAAACAGTTATAAGTCCAAGGACAATACCGCCAGCGCCGGCTTTTGCAATGGTAAACAGGCTTGTATTGGCTCCCAGCACAAAGCCGTTAAAGGGGAGCAGCATAGCTAATCCGTTGGATAGAAGCACCTTGAAATCTTCATCCAGGTTACCTAAAATCATACCGATAATCAGGGGAACTATGGCTGCTACCAGAGACAGAATTGGAATTTCCGCAAGGCCGGTGGTGCCTAATGCAATCATGGTAAGAAATGGACCGTCATTTAGGGACAAGATAGCAATTGCTCCTACATCTGTATTGTCTCCAAACTCTTTTGCCAGGGCAGTATAGATGGCACCATTGGAGTTAGTGACGGCTGTGATAACTGCCAATGGAGTAAGACCTAAAATTCCCATGGGTCCGAACAGCTTGTTAAGACCCAGGCCAAGCAACACACCGATGGCATATTTTAAAATGGTCAGTACTGCTCCCTTGTAGAGCGGAAGCGCAGCCTGTTTGAAGTTGATTGTTGCACCGCTGCACAGGATGAACAGGCCTACCAGCGTAGAGGTTCCTGTTTTAAAAAGACCTGTTGTAAAACCTCCAATCTCCAGTACCTGTGGGATGAACGTGTTGACTAAACAGCCAATCAATAGCGGAATGACCATCATACCCCCAGGAAATTTTTTCATTGTCGCGCAAATCTTCATAAAATATACCTCTCCTTCTTCTTGATTTTGGAATAGAGCGCCATTACCCCGGAGACTGACCACCCCGGCAGGGCCGGAGTAAGGCGTGTTCCTATTGCCCGATGCATTTACTTAAAGCAATTATTATGCCAAGTATATGAATAATCGTTATAAATAATAAAAGCTTCATAAAAGACAAAAGAAAAAGGTCGATATATCGAGAAATACATCAGGGGTGAGGGGGAGTGCGATTGCAACAGCATTACAGCAAAAAATGCAACGATATCACAACAAAATGTGCAACACCATTGCATGAATTGAATTATATTTTTATATTATATTTCTGCATTTTTCTCCATAGTGTAGAACGGTTGATGCCCAGAAGCCTGGCTGCCTTGGTCTGGTTGCCGCTGCATTCTCTAAGTGCCCATAAAATGGAACTTTCTTCGCTGGAGGTTTGAGATGCAGTATAGGAAGGAAGCGGAGATGTATCTTCTAAATCCTGGGGATATAATGCCTTTAGCAAATCATCTCTGGTGATTGCATTACCGGAGCAGATTACCAGAGAGCGCTCTACTATATTGCGCAGTTCCCGTATATTTCCACTAAATGGATAATCATTAAGGACAGATAAAGCTGAAATATTGATTTCAGGAACAGGAATACCGTTCTCCTGTCCCCGCTGCCTCATCAAATGAAGAAACAGAAGCTCAGCGTCCCGTTCTCTCTGGCGAAGGGGAGGGAGGAAAATTCTCAGTACATCCAGGCGGTACATCAAATCGCGGCGGAACAATTCTTTACCGGCAAGCTGATTGATGCTTTTATTGGTGGCGGAAATAATGCGGACATTGATGGAGATGACCTTGTTATCACCAATTCTTCTGACTTCACGTTCCTGGAGGACACGCAGTAACTTGGTCTGGGTGGAAAGTGATATTTCCCCGATTTCGTCCAGAAACAGGGTTCCTCCGTGCGCCTGTTCAAAGAGTCCCATTTTACCGCCTTTAACGCTGCCGGTAAAGGCGCCTTCCACATAGCCAAAAAGCTCGCTTTCCAGCAGATTTTCCGGGAGGGCGGCACAGTTGATGGCGACGAAAGGACCATTTTTACGAGAACTGGTATTGTGGATGCTCTGCGCAAATAATTCCTTTCCAGTTCCGGTTTCTCCTACAATGATGACATTGGAATCCGAGGCGGCATATCTGCGCGCCGTGTCAATGGTGGCGTCGATGACAGCACTCTTATGAATAATGTCGTCAAAGGTATATTTTGCCCGGAGTCCTTTTTCACTGAGGCTTCGGCGGATTTGATTCTCTAGCTTCTGTATCTGGGTAATATCAGATAAGGTAATCACGACACCGGAAATGTTGTTATTGACCACCACAGGGACAAAGGAGGCGGATACAGTAATGTTGCTTTTTGGGATGGTAAGAATGCTGCCGTTTATTTCCTGTCCACCCTTTAAAACTTCACTAAAGGATTTGTAAAGATAGGGAAGGGTGGTCTGAAGAGACTTTGACAGCAGGCTGATATTGTTGTTCATGGCTTTGACCACACGGTTGCGCACCCGTATGGTTCCGGAGGAATCAATATACAGAATGCCGTCCTTGGAGGCGTATATGATGGTCTTATAGGTCTCAGCAACAATCCGTTCAATCTGTATCTGCTCCACCGTACGTATGGCTTCATTGATTGCTTGAAGGATGGTATCCTCTCCGGTACGTATGAGGCGGGATAGAATTCCATGTCTTTCGGCCAGCTCTACAGCGGAGTACCCTCCGATTAGCGCGTCGCAGCCATGGACGATGGCTTCGCCTATGTTGGCTTCCAGGTCCTTGTGATTGCTGGCCGGATAAATTTCCACCTGGCATCCTAGTAGTTTGCATATGTCAGAGGCTTCATATATTTTTCCATAAAATCCACAAATAGCAATCCGGGTGGAGTTAAAATCTTTACGGCATTCAGCTACAGTACGGATGATATCATAACCGGAAATTGCCAGGTCGATAACGGGAGTTTGGGGATGCATGGTTTTCAGCTGTTTTGCGCTGAAACCGCGGGCGATGACAGCATCGTAACTACCGGCATTGATCTTGGAAATCTGGTCAACTGTCAATACCTGTATGTCTGCGCAAATTCGTTTGTTTTCAGGATGATTGTCTAAGACATACTCAACCTTTTCCCGAAGTTCAGGGTATGGTACAATAAATAATATATGGATCATGGCATGCCTCCTATGGTTGGTTATACAGTTGTTGCTGTTTCGATTCTACAATAATGCAACAGTTTGGTCAACGGTTATGCAACATATATGACCGGAGAATAAAGCGGGAAGGCTGTGATTCAAATTGGCATGAAATTTGCTGATATATATTGTATAATATATCATTTCATGATAACAGGAGGTAAACTATGCCAATATTCGGATGTGTAGCCGATGATTTTACAGGCGCCAGCGACGCAGCTTCATTTTTGGTAAAGGGAGGCATGTCGGTCCAGCTCTTTAACGGGATTCCGGCAAAAGGAAGCAGGGTTGGGGAGGGAGTACAGGCCATTGTGATAGCGCTTAAATCCAGGACCCAGGATACCGGGGAGGCAGTGGCGGATACCCTGCGGTCTCTGGAGTGGTTAAAGGAGCAGGGGGTTGAGCGGTTTTATCTGAAATACTGTTCCACCTTTGACTCTACTCCGAAGGGGAATATCGGCCCTGCTGCCGATGCGGCCATGGAATTTCTCGGCGTGTCCTATACGGTCCTGTGCCCGGCGCTTCCGGTCAACGGACGGGTGGTAATGAAGGGGGAATTGTATGTGGGCGGTGTGCCTCTGCATGAGAGCCCCATGAAGAACCATCCTCTGACCCCCATGTGGGACGCCAGAATCGCGAATCTGATGAAGCCCCAGAGTAAGTATTCCTGCGTGGAGCTATGGAAGGAGCAGATGGACAGGCCGGCAGATGAGATCTGTGCCATGCTGGCGGACCGGGCTGGCGGACAGGAGCCTTTCTATGTGATACCGGATTATCAGGATATGGAGGATGGGGAGCGGATTGTGGAGCTGTTCGGGGATTTGGCCCTGCTGACAGGAGGGAGCGGGATTCTGGAGCCGCTGGCAAAGCATCTGAGCCGCCGTCAGGATATACTGCCGGAGCTTGATATTCGGGCAGAAGGAGCCGCCGTCCTGATTGCGGGAAGCTGTTCCAGGGCTACCCTGGAACAGATTGCCCATTTCCAAACCCACGGCGGATTCAGCTATAAGATGGATCCCATGGCCATGCTTGAGGGAAGGGAGTCTCTGGAGGACGCATGGAGGTTTGTGAGAGAGAACTGGGGAACACCAGTGCTTATTTACAGCTCCGATACAGCCCATAACGTGAAAGAAGTGCAGCAATACGGACAGGAGCGTGTGGCTGAGATGCTGGAACAGGCAGCCGCAGAGCTGGCTGAACGGGCAGTAGCCCATGGAATCAGGAGGGTGGTGGTGGCAGGAGGGGAAACCTCGGGCGCGGTAACAAAACGGCTGGGATTCTCTTCCTACAGGATTGGCGCCAGCGTTGCGCCCGGAGTGCCGGTAATGGTGCCAATGGAGAATGAGGCGCTTCGCCTGGTATTAAAGTCCGGGAATTTTGGACAGGAAGATTTTTTTGTGAGAGTATTGGAGATGACGCAGACGGAGGATGGAAAATGATGGATAGGGAGTTAGCGCAGAAATTAGAGGATGCGGTCTGGATTGGAAGGAGCCTGTTTGAGCGCGGCAAGACATCTGGTTCATCGGCCAATATGAGCTTTTTCCATAATGGAACTATGTACATCAGCCAGAGCGGAAGCTGTTTTGGCACCCTGAAGGCGGATGAATTTGCAGTCATGGATATGAACGGCGCAAGTCTGAGCGGCAGCAAGCCCAGCAAGGAATGGCCCCTGCACCTGAAGGTATACCAGAAGAAACCGGGAACAGGCGCGGTCATCCATACCCATGGCACCTATGGGGTACTGTGGAGTTTTGTGCCTGCTGAGGACGAAACAGACGTAATTCCGGATCATACCCCGTATCTGAAGATGAAGCTGGGTAAGGTGGGCCTGGTTCCCTATGAGAAACCGGGCTCCCAGGCCCTGTTTGACGCCTTTGAACAGCGTGTAATGGACAGCGACGGCTATCTGCTGAAACAGCATGGGGCAGTGGTGCCGGGAAAAAGTCTGATGGATGCCTTCTTCTGTCTGGAAGAGCTGGAGGAAAGTGCCAGGATTGCCTGGATGCTGAGACAGGCTGGACTGAGGTAGAAGCGGATATTGACCGCACCCGGATTGTTCCTGTGAGGTGCTGGATGTTTTGCAGTGCAGATAAGTTATCACCACGGGTCCTGGAAAACCAGGGCCCTTTTTGGCGGCCGGATGTGATTAGGAGGCGCCCGGGGCCTTGTCTTTATATCGTGGTACCCCGCCATGTCTGTTTAATCTGCGGGGCTGCCATTTTTGGGATGGCAAGTCATCTAAATACGTGATAAAATAAATAACAGCAGACCATACAGCAGAAATGGGACAAAAGAAGGAGCTCTGATATGAAAAAAGCATTGCAAGCAGGAAAAAAGATAGCAGGAATGGCGTGTATCCTGGTCTTTGGGTGCTTGTTGTCTGTGCTGCCATGCAGCGATGCGCAGGCAGGTGCGGGGGATCAGGATAAGGCACAGGGACCGGACAGGATACTGCGGGTGGCCTACCCTGAGCTGAAGGGGATGTCGGAGACAGATGAGAATGGGACCAGACACGGTATTGTGGTGGACTATCTCAATGAGATAGCAAAATATACGGGCTGGCAGTATGAGTATATTGATACGGCTGCAGAGGACATGATTCCGGAATTTCTGGACGGGCAGTATGATCTGATGGGCGGAACCTATTACCAGCCGGAATTTGAACAGTATTTTGCCTATCCGGATTACAATACAGGTTACAATAAATCCGTGCTGCTGGCCCGCCGTGATGATAAAAGCATTAATACGTATGACTGGAAAAGTATGAGAGGAAAGACAATTGGCGTATATGAACGGGCTGCAGAAAACATACGCAGGCTCCAGGCATTTCTGGACCTCAATGGGATTGACTGTACCATCAGGTACTTTACCAAAGACCAGATGGTGGATGGGAACCTTTATCAGTGTCTGGAAGACAGAGAAGTGGATATGCTTTTGGGGAATAACACAGATGCCATGGAGAGATTCCGGGTAGTTGCGGAATTTGATTCCCAGCCATATTATATTGTGACCACTCCGGATAATCAGGAGATCCTGGACGGCATGAACATGGCTCTGGGCAAGATTGTGGACTCTAATCCGAATTTTGCAGAGGAACGGTATAATGCAAATTTTCCGGACAGCGGGATTGAGAGCATCTATCTGAATGATGAGGAGAAGGCCTATATCCGTGAAAAACAAAAGGTATCAGTTGCGGTTGTAAAGGAATGGCATCCGCTGTTCAGCCAGGAGGAAGATACAGACATGCACAACGGCCTGATACCGGATGTACTGGAGAAGGTCACTGAATTTTCAGGGCTGGAATTCACCTACGAGTATACGGACACCTATCGGGAAGCGCTGAATCTGGTCATTCAGGGCAAGGCAGATATATTAGGAGCTTTTCTGGGATCCGAGGAGGATGGGGCAGACATGGGGCTGGCTCCTTCAAAGGCATATGCATCCATGAGCGACATTATCGTCAGGAATAAGGGGGTCAGCTATCCCTCGGATGGTCTGGTGGGAGCGGTCATTGAAGGACGGCGCATGCCAAAGGGGATAAAGGCGGACGAGGTCAGATACTTTCCTGATGTCAGGGCGGCATTGCGGGCGGTGAACAATGGGGATGTGGACTTTTTTTACGGAATCTCCACCAAAATCGAGCACGATATGCAGGCCCACCACTATCCCAATGTGGTTCCCAATACCCTGGTTAATGACAGAAATGATATCTGTTTTGCTGTTGCCAGACCGGTTGACGGTGAACTGTTTCCTATACTGAATAAGTCGGTCAACAGCCTGAGCAGTGAGCAGAAGACGGCTCTGACTAACCAGAATATGATAACCATAGGGTCCCGATCTGCTTCTGTGGTGGAACTGATGTATGCCAATCCGGTGATGTTTGTAACGGTGACGGCATGTATTTTCCTGGCAGTGATGATTCTGGTAATGGCAGCTGCCCGATCCAGGATCCGGGCAGCCAGGATGCAGAGCAGCCTGGAGCGGGCTGAGGCAGCTAACCGCGCCAAGGGTGAATTCCTGTCCAGGATGAGCCATGAGATACGTACGCCCATGAATGCCATTGTGGGACTCAGCGATTTAACATCCATGATGGAGGATGTACCGGAACAGGTAAGGGAAAACCTGGGGAAAATCCGGTCCTCATCCCAGTATCTGCTGCGGCTAATCAGCGATATTCTGGATATGAGCCGCATTGAGAGCGGGAAAATGACGGTGTCAAGTGAGGCATTTTCCATGAACCGGGCCGTGGAAGAGCTTGAGGACATGCTGACCGCAGAGGCTACGCGCCGCGGATTGGAGTTCACTGTAGAAAAGGACGTGGAAAACCGTACGCTTATGGGGGATGTTATCCGTCTCCAGCAGGTTCTGACCAATCTGGTTTCCAATGCCTTTAAATTCACACCGGCAGGCGGCAGTATCATCATGCGTGTGACCCGGACCAAAAGCACGAATCAGCAGGTGATCTACAAGTTTCAGGTGATTGATAACGGTGTGGGAATATCGGAGGAGAATCAGAAACGCGTATTCGGAGCCTTTGAACAGGTGGGACCCAATTATTCCAAAAGCCAGGGAACAGGACTGGGGCTTACTATCAGCAGGACCATTGTGAGGCTGATGGGGGGAGAACTGAAACTTAAGAGTGAGCTGGGAAAGGGAAGCGAATTCTATTTTTCAGCGGTATTTTCCCTGGCAGATCCGAATATGGAAGAAGAGATGAAAACAGAACAGGAGAAAAAGAAGGCCGGAGGGGCGGAAGGTATCAGCCTGGAACATAGGAACATCCTGCTGGCCGAGGATAATGACCTGAATGCAGAGATTGCCATTGAGCTTCTGAAGATGAAGGGGGCCAGTGTGTGCAGGGCGGAGAATGGAAAACGGGCTGTGGAACTGTTTACGGAGAGCAGTCCCGGAACGTATCATGCCATTCTTATGGATCTCCAGATGCCTGAGATGAACGGCCTGGAAGCCTGCCGCGCCATCCGCAGAATGCCGAGGCAGGATGCTGTTTCCATCCCCATCATTGCTATGACGGCTAACTCTTTTAAGGAGGATGCAGATGCGGCAGCTGAGGCGGGGATGGACGGCTTTGTGACCAAGCCTGTGGATGTGGAATATCTTTACCAGGTATTAGAACGCGTCCTGAGACGCGGGTAGCTGGCAAAAGCCGGCCGGCTGATTGAGGGCTGCCAGCGATTTTATGCCGGTCTGTGTATCCGGATTGCCGGGCAGAGAGGCAGAGGTGATGCAGCTGCTGCCGTATGTTTTGAAGAAGTATTCTCTGGAGGAAAGATTGATGAAGGCCGTGTACTGGGTATAATCCGGTGTATTCCGGCCTGTGATGACCGGGCCTTTTGGGATACTGACACTTTCCATTATATGGAAACAGGTCGTGGCTGCTTCCTCCCTGCCTGCCGGAATGGGTGTGTGGGTCTTTAGGAATGCGGTTCTGACAAATCGGGAAGGCGGAGTATAATCACCGGGCAGGCCAAAGCTGCCGCCGCCCTGTCCGAAGGGGGTCAGCTCCAGGCTGCCCCAGGTCTGTGGCTGGTTCTGCGTGGAGGAGAGATTCATGTAATTGCGCAGGTTGGTCAGGTGCCACTGGAAGTCAGGGCTGTTGGAGAGAACACCTACAGGGTTATCCATGAGATGCAGGCCGTCTGCTGTCTTTTCAATAACCATGGATTTGCCGGTCCGGTCCGCCACAAGCCAGTGGAGCGGGGCAACGGTTCCGGTTATGGAGTCTTCGGCGCCAACGATTCGGATGGTGCGGAGAATGGATGCTGCTTCCTCCACGGATGCGCTTAATCCTAAGAGAAATCCGGTGAGTTCCAGAGCTGTGACCGCAGGCCGGGACGGATCCTCAGGGTCCGGGGAATCATACTGGGCATAGCCGGGAAAATAGAGGACAGCGGCTCCGAAGCCCATCTCATTGACCCCGTCTGCAAAGACCACCGGGGATATGTCCTGCCCGATTCCCATGAAACGGTAACGGTTGCGGACCTGGTGGGTGTTCATGATATTATTCCATTGATAGCCTTTGGGAACCACATACAGTTCAGGCTCAAGGGGATACGAAAAATCCATGGTCCGGCCAAAATAAATGTCCCCCTGGGACGTCTGTGTGACCATAGCTGTGCACATGGGCAAAAACCTCCTTTATACGAAGTTTGCAGAAGATATGGTTATGTATATTCTGTTTGGAGGAGGAACATTCCCTGTGACAGTCTTTTGGTGTTTGTAAGGATGAAACTGCAGGATAAAACTATAAAATGAAAACATATTATAAAACACCTCCGGAATGGGAAGGGAAATGGATTCCCTGTCTGTTCCGGGGGTGTTTTTTGTCTGAAATCTGTTAATAACCTAATTTTTTTCCAATCTTCAGGGCGGCATCCTTTACCAGGGCAACATAGCGGTCACGGTTAAGCTCCATGCGAGTGGACGGGCCTGAAATACTGATAGCCGCAATGGCCTGCCCCATGCTGACAACAGGGGCGGCATAGCAGGTGAGCCCTGTCTCGGATTCCTCATCATCGCAGGCATACCCCTGGGCGCGAATTTGGGGTATGAGCCGTTCCAGCTCTGAACGGGAAGGAATGGATTTGGGCGTCTGCATGATAAACGGCGCCAGTTCCATGTAGGTGCCCACAACCTCTGGTGAGGAATAAGCCAGCAAGGCTTTGCCTGTGGCTGTCATATGGGCTGTACGGGTAAATCCTACCATGGACTGCATGCTTATGGTGGCAGTTCCGATTACCTTGTCGACAAAGATAATTTCTGTGTCAGAATGCCAGGTGACCAGATGGGCTGTCTCGCCGGAAAGCGCAGACAGTTCCATCAGGAAAGGATGTATCAGCTCAATCAGTTCAGAACGTTTGGTGACAATAGTTCCGATGCGGGCAAATTTGAAGCTTAAATGATACTTTGAATTCCGGTCCTTGGATACATAGCCCTTGCGCTGCAGTGTATACAGCAGGCGAAAGACCGTACTTTTTCCCAGATTCATGTAACTGGCCAGCTCAGCCAGTCCTAAATTGTCGTGTTCGCAAAGCACATCTATGATTGCCAGTGCATTATTTACGGATTGCAAAAGGTATTTTTCATCTGAGGTTTGTTCGGACATATACTCTCCCTCCTTTAGATTTGTGTTTTTTATTCTATCATATATTATGAAAAAA